>Ga0208412_1000405_pt1 | contig 23925 bp, 31 predicted proteins | sample AntDeeMetag02WF4_FD_184758 | JGI IMG/M metagenome (GOLD analysis project Ga0208412, IMG submission 184758) | Saline lake microbial communities from Deep Lake, Antarctica - Antarctic Deep Lake Metagenome 02WF4 (SPAdes) (version 2) | ecosystem: Environmental > Aquatic > Non-marine Saline and... | reverse complement strand
CCCTCGTGGGGTTGAAGGTTCAACGACATCGTCGAGGGTCGAGACGTCGACACCGGTTACAGACGAACCCTCGTGGGGTTGAAGGTCCAATACGCGCTCGACGAGCCGGCCCGCCGTGGGTTACAGACGAACCCTCGTGGGGTTGAAGGATAAAGGGTCTCGGTGCATCCGCTGCTGGCGCTGTCGGTTACAGACGAACCCTCGTGGGGTTGAAGGTGTCTCACGCCGAACTGGAAGACGCCCGGAACATCGGTTACAGACGAACCCTCGTGGGGTTGAAGGGCTCACCCCAACAACCGAGCAACTCTCGCGCCCCGAGTTACAGACGAACCCTCGTGGGGTTGAAGGGTGGGTATCCTCCGATGGATCATCTCCCGGCATGACAGTTACAGACGAACCCTCGTGGGGTTGAAGGGCCCTGTTCGGGAGTGGTTGGTTCTGAGGTGGCTTCGTTACAGACGAACCCTCGTGGGGTTGAAGGAGCACTCTCCGAAACCGAAGTCAAAGACCTCGCAAAAGTTACAGACGAACCCTCGTGGGGTTGAAGGGAGGGCGGCGAAGTCATCGGCGTTAATGCGGGAATGTTACAGACGAACCCTCGTGGGGTTGAAGGACTTGGACTAATCCGCCGTCCCGAGAAGCCTTACTGTTACAGACGAACCCTCGTGGGGTTGAAGGGGCTCCGAACTCCTCCTGAAGCGGCTCAGGATACGGTTACAGACGAACCCTCGTGGGGTTGAAGGGGCTCCGAACTCCTCCTGAAGCGGCTCAGGATACGGTTACAGACGAACCCTCGTGGGGTTGAAGGTTACAGTATGGATATTGACACATCCACCGATTTGCGTTACAGACGAACCCTCGTGGGGTTGAAGGAGTAATCCCGGTCTTATATCGCGCCATTCCGGGGTGTTACAGACGAACCCTCGTGGGGTTGAAGGGTTGAGGCGTACATCGATGCGAATCGGCTTGACGAGGTTACAGACGAACCCTCGTGGGGTTGAAGGGTCGGCCGCGATTTTTGCCCACGCGTCGCGGATTTCCGTTACAGACGAACCCTCGTGGGGTTGAAGGCTCTTCGGCCTCTTCCAGCGCCGCCAGCCGCTCCTTGTTACAGACGAACCCTCGTGGGGTTGAAGGGAGTGACGTACCTTTCGAGATCCTCTGTGCAGACAGTTACAGACGAACCCTCGTGGGGTTGAAGGCTTTGCTTTACGGCTCGGCCACGGTGGGGCGTGAGGGTTACAGACGAACCCTCGTGGGGTTGAAAGCGCTCGGATTCCCGTTTGCCACAGCATCTGGACGATGTTACAGACGAACCCTCGTGGGGTTGAAGGGATCGTCGTCTTTGTGGCCGACCACGAGATATGAGAGTTACAGACGAACCCTCGTGGGGTTGAAGGCGGTTGCGCGGCCGGATCGGGCCGTCCGGTACGCGCGTTACAGACGAACCCTCGTGGGGTTGAAGGCCGGCTTCGCCAGCCACTCCAGCACCTTCCGAGTTACAGACGAACCCTCGTGGGGTTGAAGGACAGTGTCCTTGGCGTTGTCAACCGCGTTGCTGAGGAGTTACAGACGAACCCTCGTGGGGTTGAAGGAATCGCTGGGCTGGCGACCAGTGCTATGACGTGGTTGTTACAGACGAACCCTCGTGGGGTTGAAGGGACAGGGTCTGATTCGTTTTTCAGTGACCGCAAAAGTTACAGACGAACCCTCGTGGGGTTGAAGGCAGCTGCGAGCGGGAGTGCGAGACCGTAGAGTGCGTTACAGACGAACCCTCGTGGGGTTGAAGGGCCGGGTATAGGCCGAGTATCGGGTAGGAACGTGGAGTTACAGACGAACCCTCGTGGGGTTGAAGGTCGCCATGCTTGATGACAAGAGATACACCGGTCGTCGTTACAGACGAACCCTCGTGGGGTTGAAGGTCTGATGTCGGCTAATAACGAAACTCGCCGAGATGGTTACAGACGAACCCTCGTGGGGTTGAAGGCCCAGATGTTCCAGAAACAGCTGTTCCCAGGGAAGTTACAGACGAACCCTCGTGGGGTTGAAGGAGCACAGCCGGGAATGCGTATACTGGGCAGCAGGTTACAGACGAACCCTCGTGGGGTTGAAGGTCTGCGAACGATGTATATTGGGCACGAGAACGACAGGTTACAGACGAACCCTCGTGGGGTTGAAGGACAGCTCTGACGGCGTTCTCCGAATCCCGAGTGCAGTTACAGACGAACCCTCGTGGGGTTGAAGGCACGTCAGAGAACTCGATGAAGGCGAGGAGGATCAGTTACAGACGAACCCTCGTGGGGTTGAAGGCCCTCACGACAATCAGAAACTATGACTAAACAGGCAGTTACAGACGAACCCTCGTGGGGTTGAAGGGGCTCATCTAACAGCAACTCAAAGTCCGGCCACACGGTTACAGACGAACCCTCGTGGGGTTGAAGGCCGCTCAGACCACTTTTTGGTGTTCGCGCGGTCCAGTTACAGACGAACCCTCGTGGGGTTGAAGGCCGATACAGATGAGTTACAAGCCAGATTTCGGGACGTTACAGACGAACCCTCGTGGGGTTGAAGGACCGTCATCTTTCAGCTCGATAATCTGGAGAACGTCGTTACAGACGAACCCTCGTGGGGTTGAAGGCCACTTCTGAAGCCTTGACTTCGAAGCGGAGTTGACGTTACAGACGAACCCTCGTGGGGTTGAAGGATGTTTTGAATCACCGTGTACTTGGGTGCAGGGAAGTTACAGACGAACCCTCGTGGGGTTGAAGGAGCGTTCAGACTGTTTACGACCCCGATAAAGCAGGTGTTACAGACGAACCCTCGTGGGGTTGAAGGGAGTGTCGCCGGGGCTGGCGACGTATCGCGCTGAAGTTACAGACGAACCCTCGTGGGGTTGAAGGTGACGGCTACGACTCAGTCACTGACTCCATCAGCGAGTTACAGACGAACCCTCGTGGGGTTGAAGGTGAGGATTGGAATGGGGACGATGAACTTCAACGGCGTTACAGACGAACCCTCGTGGGGTTGAAGGATCCGTCAGCCGGTCTTCTGCGTAGGCGTGTTCGGTTACAGACGAACCCTCGTGGGGTTGAAGGAGGGGTTAAAAGACGGGAAAAAGACGGATGAAACAATTGTTACAGACGAACCCTCGTGGGTTGAAGGGAATGTGTTTGTAGATGATATGCTGTTCAATACATCGTTACAGACGAACCCTCGTGGGGTTGAAGGTCGGTTCATCAGCAGAATCAGAACCAGCAGAACGAGGTTACAGACGAACCCTCGTGGGGTTGAAGGGAGAAAGAGGCCATCAAAATGGTGGATGAATTCAACTGTTACAGACGAACCCTCGTGGGGTTGAAGGGCTGAGTCAGAAGCTCACTATTGCGTTCGAAGCTGGTTACAGACGAACCCTCGTGGGGTTGAAGGGACACCCATCACTGCGCTGTATTGCGTTTAAGGAGGTTACAGACGAACCCTCGTGGGGTTGAAGGGCACTTGCAGGATTCTCACTGTTCCTCCCGGAAACGAGTTACAGACGAACCCTCGTGGGGTTGAAGGTCTTGCGCTCGTGCCTCGCTGCTCCACGGCAGCGTCGTTACAGACGAACCCTCGTGGGGTTGAAGGAAGGCGTGTGAGGGCTTTTTCGATGTCGAGCTGATGTTACAGACGAACTCTCGTGGGGTTGAAGGATCGAGTTATTGATAGACTGCAAGAACGGGCGTTCCAGTTACAGACGAACCCTCGTGGGGTTAAAGGACGTGTCCGATTGCTATCAGGCGCGTTGACCTGCTTGTTACAGACGAACCTATGCGGGATGTAGAGAACATTCACTTGATTGACATCCTCCTGCGCCTGAAGACACAGGAATCCCGGGCGGTGGGAGTTTCAGGTTCGCAACCATGACCCCAGTTTCTTCTTCGGGAACCCGTTTAACCCATCACGAAACGGTGGCTGACTGGCGGTGCCAAACCGCCGTTACTCCTATCCTCCATGTCGTTGCCTCCCATCTGTTATTTTTGCCAGCAGAGAGTCGCTGACACTTCGACGGACTCAGAGTTACCTTTGGGCTTGTTCGACCAACAGGCACAAGACGAACGTTTCTGCGTTCGTGTTCACCGTGTTGGTGTTTCGGATACTGTCTCATTAGTGGCAGGTAGACCGCCTCCGAAGGTCGTTCGGAATCGCTCCGTTCCGACCTGACCTTACAATCTGCTACGAAATGTTTACACTTGAAACTACGGATTGGAAACTCACGAGTGTCATTCAACGGTGGTTCGTGTAGTGTATTGTCGGATTCATCCTGACCCTACAGGGCCAGGTATTCTCCTTGATTCTGTATAAGTAAGAGACTGCTGAGTAAGTCGCCGTGGATAGAGTGGATTTCGTGTGTTCTGAAGCGAAGTCACTAACCACGAAAACCGGTGCGTGCGCCGAGTCTGTTACTTCCGGTTAAGTTTCTTGAAGGCGCGATACACGCCGTTTGTCCACCCGAATCCGTCTTGAGAGCCATACTCGCTGTCTGTCGGGCTGTTCTCGCCCTTCGTTACATCGTGTCTCTACTCACCTCAACATACTCCTGATCAACAGTTCCGTGTAGATTTTCAGTCTTCTTCAGTGGATAATTCCGCAAGGTATCGCAGACCTTCGTTGAAATCCGCGTGTGACATGTTTGGTTGGCCCAGTCGCGCGCCTCCCCGCAGAACCGGATTTAATGGTGGGGTTTGCTCAAAGCAATTGAAGACTGCTATTGCCTTCTTCATCGATTCTATGCCTTCGAGGGTTTCTTCACGGCCAGTCATGGTTTGTGATCTCCTGCGTTCCGTGATAAAGTGTTGTGTGTTCTGTCGGGGGTTAGTTGCGGGATTCTGCAACCGCTTCTTCGAGTGCGTAGGCTGTGCAGTGTCTGTAGAAACTCGGAGTCGAGTTTCGGGAGTCATCACTGGAGGAGACATTCACGAAGCGGGTCCACGAAGACGAGGCGTAGATGTTCCTCCAGCAGCCCTGAAATGAGTAGTGACGGAGTCGTGATTTCATCGATGTACAAAGTCACTGATGAAGAGAAACTCAAACAGGTAGAATCTGAGATTGGTGAGCTGCTCGAAGACGCTGAGTGATACGCAGTCAGTGACCTGTGAGTGGTGGTGGTGGTGGTGTTTGCGCGTCAGTCACTGCGTCTGTCCTTCGGGTGTACCGAATCATTATGTGGGTCGCTGCGGTACTGTAGGGTATGATTCAACCGTCCTCTCGTGATCTCCGTCGATGTGGTCGGTGCGGGGAGTTTGTTCACGACACAGATATTGGGTCGACGTCGAGTCCGTGGGGTGCGATCTGTGATCGGTGCCAGTATATCGTGGAGAACAAAAGTGGGAGAGGCCGCCGGGGGAAACGGAAGAGGAGCATGTGGTGGTGATTAAACAGGGCGGGACGGATCCGAGAACGGGGTACCGGGAGCGGAGTCAGGTGAAGTGCCTGTATTGCTTACAGACGGGGACGCGCCGTGCGCTCTCTCATGATCCGGACTGCATTCATTCCCATGTCGATGTGAAGCTCCGGTCGCCGGGCGATGAGGGCGAGACGCGGTAGTGGCTCACCGGTTTGGTTCTGAGTAAAGCAGATTGCGGAACAGTTTACTGCCGATTTTCTAAGTGAACGGTTCTCTGAAATCGGTTAGTTAGAAGGATTCGTAGTGGCCGCAGTGCGGGCAATCATACGAGTCCGCGATCCATTCACCGGGACCAGCTCCGGGGCGGCTTTCGTAGCCGCCATTGAAGGCGTCATCGGGGAGATACTCGCCGCAGTTATCGCATTCATCCATATTCCGGGGTGCGGATTCGGGTTGTAAAAGAATTACAGTGAGTCTGTGTCGGGTGTATTCTGTTTGAATCGAACGCCAGTGACTATGGTAGCGGCAGTGATCACGAGGAGGATGGGGATGCCGGTGTTCGCCCCCCAATCAATGGTGTAGAGAAGTGCGGCACTCCCTGCGACGCTGATGAGAAAGAAGTCGCGTAAGGCGATGAGGAGTGCGTTGTTATACGCTTCCGTGACGGGGGAGGTGGTTGGTTCAGGGGCCGGTCGCCGGGTCATATACTCGGAGGTCTGGAATCACGGTACTAAACAGTTCTCCGCGCTGTGAATGGACGGAGTGTGAGCGATGACGGCAACCGATAATACGTGCCCGGAGTGCGGGCAGATGCTGATTCCGACTGAAGACCCAGATACCGCGCTGTGTTTGGAGCATGGGGAAGTCAATCTCGATGATGCGTCACTGGATACGTCGTCACCGTTCGATGTGAAGCGGGTGAATGTGTCGCCGCCGGGGGAGTCGCCGGAGTACCGTGTGAAAATCTTGTTCGGGACGGATGGGCAGTCGGTTCGGTTGACGCCGAATGAAGCGTCGAATTTCGCGGAGGCGCTTCAGAACACGGTGAGTCGCGCTCGTGATGACCGCGATCCGAAGTAACGGTTCGGGAACTGATTGGTTTGGAGGTGACTTCGTCGCAATCCATTAAGGCCGTGGATGCACCACAGTGATGTATGGGAGGCAGTCCTCAATCGTCATCGACGCCAGCGCGAGATTTTGAACAGGATTGGAATGCGTTCCGTTCCGCACTGGATGAAGGTGATGCAGCGATGTTCGATGAGATTGTTGATAAGATGCAGGCGCAGCCTCATGCGATGGCGATGCAAGACCCAGATGAGGATGATGACTTCACCGCGATGTTGCTATCGGTGCTGATCGAGCAGCAACGCGAGATTGCGGAGCTGCGGATGGAAGTCACGGGCGGGCGCAGGTAACCAGTAGTTGCAGTAAGGCGTGATCCAGAACTATGGTTAATTTACAATCCACAGACAGTCGACGCGAATTCTTGAAGAAAGCAGTTGCATTGGGCGGCGTGACAGCGTTAGCAGCGTGTGTTGAACGCCGAGATGTGGAATCACCTACGGGCGGTGGCGAAGGCGCTCCTGAGCGCCCTGACGGGCAGCACGAATGGGGTGAGTTCAGTTCCACTGATGAGTACGGGAACGCGAACCCGCCGAAACACCACGTACTTCGATTCCTCAGCCTTCCAGGTGACGGCACACCCACGGCTGAAGACCGTGAGGTGCTGGAATCCGCGTTAACAACGCTCGAAGAAGCGTACAGTTGGTCGAACACCGGGTTGTTTTTCACAGTCGGGTATTCGTCGGCATACTTCGATCGGTTCGGTGTTGAGGAGTCACCGATTGCAGAGCCGGTCCCGCTCGCGGAATTCGAAGACCCCGAATTAGAGGAGTACGACATCGCGATTCATTTCGCCAGTGATCACCCGGAAGCGTTACTCGAAGCGGAGCAAGCGATGCTCGATGAGGAACGCGACACGGTGAATGATGTGGAAGTCACTGACCGCATCTCGGATGTTGTTGCGGAGCCGTCGACGGAGTACCCCGACCGCCGAACCGGATTCGTTGGCGAAGGCCTCCCGAAGAAATTCGTCTCCGAGTTAGATGAGGAACTGGGAGATAAGATCCCGGAGGAAGCGCCGTTGATGATGGGGTTCGAGTCAGTTCTGGACGGGAATCAGGCAACTGAAGGCCGCATCACGATCTCGGACGGGCGGTTCAGTGGTGGGTCCACGATGCAGGTGTCTGCGTTGAGTATCGACATGGAACAGTGGTGGTATCAGGACGATCGGTGGCAGCGCATCGCGAAGATGTTCAGCCCGGCTCACGCGGAAGAAGAGATGGTTGAGGGGGTTGGAAATAACCTCAGCGAAGACGTCGATCCGGAAGACAGCGAGGATCCGGTTGAAACAGCTCGCACGACGGGTGTTGTTGGGCACGCGCAGAAGATGAAGGATGCGCGTGAGGATGGTGAGCCGCTGATTCTGCGCCGGGATTTTGACACTATCGATCAGGATGACACGGGAGTGCATTTCGTGTCGCATCAAGCCTCGATTGATGCATTCGTGAAGACACGGACGAAGATGAATGGGGCAGATGTTGCAGCGGAGTCCAGTGTCGGGGCGCGAACGAATAACGGTATTCTCCAGTATTTGGAGACGGGTCGACGCGGGAATTACCTCTTGCCGCCGCAGTCACTGCGCGCGTTCCCTGAACCGTGACGTAAGCGCCTTTACCGAGGGAATCCCGAGCGGGAATGATGGGTGTACTGACAAACTATTTCCCAGCGGGTTTCACACAACCAGTGATGTCTGGACCAGCACATCCGTTTAATCTCGATGAGGGCGATGATTGTCCGTCGTGCGATGACGGAGAAATCAGCGATGCGTCGTTCGGCACAACGCTTCGATACAAGTGCGGTAGCTGCTCGTTCGATGTGGAAAAAGACGTGAGCTGATTCTCCCCGAGTTAGTCCGTAGTTTTCACTGACGGGTCAGTGACTACATCAAAAGAACCGTATGGACTATCGCGTTATTCGTCGTAAGACGGGACGCCGTCTTCAGTGATGTCGATAGTAGTGTCGGTGAGTCCTTCGATGAAGGCCTTCTCGTACCCACGGTGACGCGATACCTGCGGAGGTGACTCCGACAGAACGGAGACATCAGTGACTGGGTCAGTAGTGTCGATTACTGCGCCGTAGTGATGCCCGTAGTCCGGGTGAATGGCTTCCGAGAGTTCCATTTCTACATCGGACTCACTCTCTGTACTGTATTGCGCGGAGAGTGCGTACAACGGAAGCGGAATCCGGTTATACGGCGTTCGCGGGGACACGGCAAGGTACCGGCCTTCACCGTCAACCCCAGCGGGCAGATTCTCGGATTCGGACACTATGAAGTCAGCATCACTCTTCGAACCCCCGCCGAGGATCTGCCCGGGGAGATTCTCGGCAGTCGGGAGCTGCCCGGTCGGAACACCGTTCATGGTCATCACCTCAAGCGCCCCAGGAACTCCGGCGTTCGGAACGGGTTCGCCTTGGTACCCGTCTTGTGTTGTGATTTCCAGCGTAGTCGAGACATTTTCATCGAACCGCCCATCCTCGAACGCGCCAAGTGTGTTCACGGTCGCGGGGGAGATTTCGATGTCGACGGTGTAGTCTCCGTTATTGGGAAGGGCGATGTTATCGCCGAAGTGGAACCCCATTTCTTGGGAGATCATCGGCCAAAGAACAGACGACGCGACTTCTTCACCGTCCTGTGAGAGCGTGGTGGTGATGTCGCCGGTCGGGACTCGCGCACCAGTTTCTTCGTCCCAGAGCGTGAGCATGAAGTGAATTCCGGTGCCATCGTGTTCAACACGGTTGGTTCGAGAGCCAGTGACGGTCCAGAACCAGTGCGGAGTTGTGAAGGACACGCTGAGTTTGTACGGGCCAACGGTTTTCATGCCGCCCATCACCATTTCGTGTGTGTCGAACGTGCGGTACACGATTGGTTCGAGCGGCATCTGCGTGTTTTCACCGTCTCCGGATCCCTCACCGTCTCCGTTTTCGGAGTTCGAGTCGGTGGGGTTGAGAGAGTTACAGCCAGCGGTTCCAATGATAGCTCCGGAACTTAGTGTTGCGATTAGATTACGGCGGTTTAGTTCCATATCTGTCTGTCGGTGCAGCCCCGTGAAAAGAACTGCGAGGATAGTCACGGGATTTATACTGAATATTAACCGGTGATTCGGTGGTGGGTGCCGGGTTTTCGAACCGGGATGAGTCACTGAAATGCTTTTAAACAAACCATTCACACCGCCGAGTATGGCCGCAGATTACAGTAGTCTGTGCAGTGTGTGCGAGGAACGAGAAGCAACTGAACTGGAAGGAGGGAAGCGAGTGTGCAGTGACTGTAAGCGCACTCACGGCACGATGAACGAATGGTGACGCGCTCGCCACTCTGTCAGTGATTCAGTGTTAATCGAATCTTGTTTTCAGTGATCGCGTGAATTCGGGGAGATACTCGAACCCTTGCGGACCAACCCCGGGGATGCTCACAACCATTCCCGGATTCTCAGTTTCGACCGGGCGGTAACACCCATCCGCATGGCCCTTGCTTGTCGGAGCTGTGACTGCCTGTCCAAGAACCAGCGGTTCCTCCAACGACGGGTGCATCAGATCAACGTTCATGTAGTGTTTGATGCCGGATTTCCGAGCGGTGAGGATGATGTCTAATCCCCCGTCAAGTTCGTGTTCAGTATCGTATTCACCGTCAGTCAGTGACTTTGGGAGATTCGATGCGATATGGGTGTTGTACCGGTCTTGATGCGCTCCCCAGTCCGGGTCTGCAACGGGGTCCGTGTTCACGGATTCGAGATCGAACGCATTTCCGAACGGCGGATGTGCAGTGAAATCGCCGTGACCTACCGGTTTCACTTTGAATCGTTCTCTCGCACCGTGGTGCTTTGCGGGGCCGAACCCGAACATCTTGAACGAGGCCTGTTTGACTTTCTCGCCAGTGTCTCTGGATTCCTTGAACACAGACCATGTTCCGGGCGTTGTTTTGTTCGTGTAATGAAAATAGATGTTCTCAGGGTCGCCATCCCACTGTGTAGTCGGGGCTGGCCAGTCGTAGAGTTCTGCAAGTTCCATACGATGGGCGTTGCGCATTCCAGTGAAACATCTATCGGAGGCAGGGAAAATAGGGAGGTAGAATGCGTGTAAATCGTGATTGGTGAAACAACGCTTCTGGATTGTTAGTCGGGTTCAGAAAAAGTAGCCGAATATGGCTTCCGTGATTACAGACAGTGTGAATAACGCGCCACCAGTCCAGATGAGTTGTCCGCCTAATTCGTAATTGATCGCTGGTGGGATAGCGATAAACACCCCTGATGCAATCAGAATCAGTGCTAAAAACATCATGTAATCGATGTAGTCGCTACAAACACGCAGTAAAGCCTTCATTAGCTATTAATTGCTGTAGCTCCGCACATAATGGTTAGGAACGTACTCACCCTGTGTCTTCAGCAAAGAACTTGTTATGAGAAAATTGCGCCGATGATGAGGCCAAGTGTAAAAGACAGCAGATGAAGATCGTCCGTGAGTGTAGTGACTGCGGGCGCGTAGTCAGGCCAGAAATGGGAGATGATGAGCAATGCGACTAAGAACATCGCCGCGATCAGCACAGCAACGTTCACGACAGCCCCGATGAGTTGTCTGACGAACTGGAGGATCATACGCCGGGGTTGTGAGTCGCCCCCAATTTAGTTGTCGGCGTCGTCACACGACAGATTCCCATTCAGGTGCGCAAGAATGACTTCGCCGTGGCACTGGTCCAGTGGGCGTTCTGTGCTGGTTTTCGGAGTGAGAACACAGTAACACCCGATTTTTTCTCCTCGGAGTGATTCGATCTCTTCTCGGAAGTCTTCGTCAGTCTGGATTCGGTTACAGAACCAGCGTTTGTACTCTTGAACGCTTTCCTCGCGTGTGTAATTCCCACCGTCTTTCTTCAGTTTGTATGGATTCCCGAACTGGGTTGATCGCCCCACCTTCACCACACCCGTCTTATCGTGTTCTTCCACATTGATGAGTGTGGTTTCGGGTTCACCGCCGAGCGTGATTTGGGTTGTGTCGTCCATACCGACGAATCATTCTACGGTGATGTAAAACCCGGGGAGAAACCGGAGTTGAATGCGTTACGCAATCGATCCGGGGTTACTGAACGATAGTGAGGGCGTTCCCAACAGCGAAGAGTTGCGTGAGCCATGACTGAATCAGTTCATCGGCTTCGCTTTGGTCGGCAATCCGGTATTCTTTCGTTCGGATGTGTTCTTCGGTTTCCAGCACGCCGTCATCTTCGAGATCGTACAGCGTCGGGTACAGCGTCCCGGAGCTAATTACTGCGCCGAAGACATCTGCAACACGGTCAGTGAGGAGTTTTCCGTTTGCAGCGCCGCCTTCCTGAAGAAGCAGCACCAAGATTTCTTCGAGATTGTCCTTCACGAACGCTTCATCGAAGTCTACCGAGACAGTTGCAAGATACGTTGCAGCATTTTGGTAGTCGGACGGGTCTTCAACAACCGGTGTGGCGTCTGACTCAGATGCCACGGATTGCCCGGCGCTCATCACAGATCACTTGGGCCTTTCTCGAACGGGGAATCTGTGTCATCCGCATCGAAGTAGTCCTGTGCATTCGCAACACGGGATTCCGCCACGTCGACATTCACTGATTCGGCTTCGAAGTCATCGCCAGCAATCGCGGCGATGTACCGGAGAGATTCTGCGTGAACACCGAACGAGGTATCTGCGACTTCATCGATATGCGACGGATTTTCGACTTCGGTATCACTCCCCAGTTCATCAACGGAGAGGCCCTGAAGGTGGTCTTTGAGTGTTTTGAACGCGGGGTCAGAAATCCAGTTCAGGTCGCGGTAGTACCGGAGGGAATTGAGTGCGCCACTCGCCCCGAAACTCCGACCCAGATACTGTACGAAGTCGATTGTTGCGGCTGTTTCATCTGGTGAATTGCCGATATGGGAGAGATAGGGTTTCTTAGTCATGATAACGGAGAGGTGTTATATAATCGCGTCAACTCCCCGGTTAAAACGCCTTCCCCGAATCCATTGGCACAGTCACTACCCGTGACTTCTCGGAGACAGTGCATCAGACGGTGATTGCCCCGGTAGTGACTTTTGCAGTGACCCACGCGGTGAGGCCGCCAAGCCACGTCAGTAAGGTGAAGTGCGTAAGGGAATTCAGGAAATGTCCTCGGTCAGTGACGCGAATCATGATCGACGCGAACAACGCATTCAGGAGAACAACGATTAACAGCATATACCGGATTTGAAGCACATCGTACCCTTCAGTGTACAGAAGCTGCATCCCCATTTCATCCAGCATATCCATATCGCCAGTGATGTCGAGAAGCATCTCAACAACCTCCATCGATACGAAGAATGCGAATACAAGAGCGGCAGTGAGGCCGTACAGAACCCCGACGATTGTTTTCGTGGATTGCTGGCGTTTCTCTCGCAGGGTCATGACCTCGTTCATATTTCCGGAGATGACGTTCCCGAGAGCTTTCGGATCACCGCCGAGACGCCGCCCGAATACGTACATATCTCCGAATTTCTGAATCAAGTAACTCCCGGTTTCATCCGCGAATAACCGCCAACTCCGCGTTGTATCGATCCGCATATTCAGGCGCTTATACAGATTGTCGATGTTCTGTGTGAGGTTCCCGAAGTCCTTCCGGCGAAGTGACGCCAACACGTTCGCGGTCGACGTCTGTTTCACCGTTTCGACCGCGCCGAGCGCACGGATGAAACTCACGAATTCTTTGTCGCGGTCACGAACCCGACTTTCCTGTTTCCCCATGATGTACCCCGGAATGAGGAACGGTGTTGTCGGCATTGCCATCAGGATTGACAACGGGATTTCAGTGACTGTTCCGATTTCGAAGAACACGCCCACTCCAAGGATTAACATAATCAGGAGTGAGGACACGACAGCGGCACTCGTAACGATGAGGATGCGACGATCGCGAGGTAAGCGTCGTTCTGAATCGAACCATAACGGGTCACTCGGCGAGGATGCGTGAATGCCGTACAGGAACCCGGCTTCGGTGAGGAGGAACACCCCGACAACCCCCATAACGGGCATCATTGGGTTGATGCCGGTGAGGACCGGGAGGATGATAGCGAATGAAAGGAGGAACGACACGGCCATCATCATGGACATGAACAGTTCCTTCATCACATCGAGTTTCGCCAGATCCGATTCGTATCGGGTGGCGAAATTCTGGATCATGGTGTCCTGTTCTTCGATGAGGAAGTCACTGATTTGCTGTCCGGCCCCGATACTGTATGCGAGGCGTTCAAGGAAGTCACTGAGGAGTGGGCTCGGGACTTTCTTTGCTCGCATTCGGCAGGCGTCGTCAAGACTCTGATTCCAGGTATCCACGAGCGCGACAATATGCCCCATTTCTTCGGCAATAGCGAGGTATTCGTCAGTATCAGCGAGGGTCCGGAAAATCTCCACGCGGTCGATGTTCGTCATGGATAACACGGTGAGGTGTGTGAGGAACAAGTGGAATCGCTGCCGGATTTGGCGACGTTGCGAGTCCCGTTTTGCTTTCGGCATCACCAGAACGGCGAGCGGGAGGAACCCGCCCAGCGCCGCGATGAGGCCGCGTAGCCACGCCGGGAGGTCTGGGGCGGCGACAGCAATCACTGCCAGCATCACCGCCATCAGCACCATTGGGAGAAGGTACAGTTTCAGGTACCGGTCCAACGGCATCTCCATCGTTCGATACGAGTCCAGTAGGTCACGGATGAGCGGACGCGGATCGAGCTGTGCAACAGGAAGCGCCATGCGTTAGTTCCCCCAGTTCTTCTGAAGGCCGCGCTGGGAAATGTCGAGGCCTTCCACCCCGTCATTCTGGAACGTTTCCATAGCGGAATTCACCTCATGGTACCCGAGAACGTCGTTCTCGATGAGTCGCTCGATGATTTCCGCACGGCGCTCCAATTCTTTGTAGATGTCACGGGTGTCCTCGTACCCGAGCAGCGTTGCGATCTGTTCTTCGAGAACGTAGCTGTTGTTCATGCCGTTGAACACAATGTCGTCATCGCGCGGATCCCATTCGAATACTTCTCGCGTCACCACCCCACCGGCTTCATCGCTGTACCCTTCGATTTCTTGGACGGACGTGACTCGGCGCAGAATGTCGTCGCCCTGTTTGACGCGATTCTGGAACAACGCCACGTCGCAGTTATCCATGAACGCTTCCGGGATGTTAATCGGCTCCGAGGTGAATCGCTGAATCATCGACACGATGTCGCTCGCGTGGAACGTCAGCATCACCGGGTGCCCAGTCTGCGCCGCTTGGAATGCCATCTGTGCCTCCTCACCACGAACCTCTCCGACAATAATGTAGTCCGGGCGGCTTCGGAGGGCTGCCGCGACAAGATCGAACATGGACACGTCACCGCCCTCATCACCACTCCCTTCACGGGTGAGGAGTTGCTGCCATGTGTCGTGTGGCGGAATGACTTCGGCGGTGTCCTCGGCAGTGTATATCTTCGCGTCTCGTGGAATGAACGTGAAGATACTGTTCAGTGTCGTTGTTTTCCCGGACGCAGTCTCCCCGACAACGAACACCGAGCGTTCGTTTTCGAGGCACATCCACAGATACGCGGACAACATCGGGCTAAGTGTCCCCCATTTCGTGATCTGCATAATCGACAACGGCACTTCGTCACCCTGCCGAATTGTGAGCGACGGGCCTTTCACAGACACGTCGTCGGAGTAAATGATGTTGATACGGGAGCCATTCGGCAGTGTACTGTCCACAATCGGGTCAGAGTCACTGATGGGGGTGTTCATTCGTTCCCCCATGTTCCGGAGCCACCGGTCGAATTCTCCCGGCTCACCGAAGTTGATGTTCGTGGACAGCATTTCGAACGTGCCGTGGTCCGTGTACGTTTCACTGGACCCGATAACGTGAATGTCCTCGTTCTGCGGGTCTTCCATCATCGGCTGAAGCGGCCCCAACCCAACGATGTCGCGTTGCAGCTGGTACTTCAGTTTGTTATACGTCTGGTTATCGACTTTGATTTTGTCCTCGATGAAACTCATTGGCCCATCGCTCAATAGGCCCGTGGTCACGACCTGATCAAGCAGGACGTTGATGTGATCCTCGAATTCGTCTTGTTCACTGGGCGCGGGGCGATTAATGCTGAGTTCCAGAATGCGGTCCCGGATCTGGTCGTAGGTTTCCTGCTCGTCCCCGTCGAGCGTTGGTTCTAACGCGATGTACTCGGTGGGGTGCCCTCGATCCCCGTAGATGTGGACGTACACGGGGGCTTCGGCCTCGTACAAGATGTTCGGGCGACTGGATTCGTAGTCTCCGACATCCTCAACCACCATCGGGTACTCGCCGCTGATTTCGTAGTGACTCTCGATGTGTTCTTTAACGTGTGGATGGTCGTCAGCAATCGCTTCTAACTCGCTGCTAATCTTTCGTTGTCCGTGTTCACTCATAACTGAATTCCGTGAGGGTGGTTACGCCACCGTTCGGCTCTGAATCACAATTCCACGGCCCTGTTCAACAGCGAATCCGATTGTGTCATCCACGGGCTGCTTCATTTCTGAGAACCGCTTCACGGTCATGCTGTGCTGAACGTTTGACCCAACCTGTTCCGTTTCAATATCGAAGTACAGGTCAGCTGCTTCTTGCAGTGGGCGGAGGCCCCTGTCGCTTAATCCGTCCGGGGAGACCGTGAGGATTAACACCTTCCCCCGGCTCGTGATTTTCCGGAAGAAGTTCAAGAGACTCTGCATGGCGTGGTCTTCATCACCGTATTCTGTGGATTGGTCAAATCCGGGGTCATTCCGAAGCATCGCGGCGAATTCATCGATCACGATCACATCGCTTTCCCACATGCCCGGTGACTCGCTGAATTTCGGGAGGAGGTCTCGAACGCCGGTAGCTTCTCCGTCAACCCGGTGCGTGTCGATGTCCGCATTCAGGAACAGCAACCGGTCTTGCAGGAGGTGGTCGGTGACATCATACGAGATGCTGTACATTTGCTCCAAGAATCCTTTTGAATCCAGTTCCGTGGAAATGTACGTCGTATCGTACCCTTCGTCACAGAACCCGTATGTGAACCGTTGCGTGAGGCAGCTCTTTCCAGTTCCATCCGGGCCGGATAACAAGACGATGCTCCCGGACGGAATCCCGCCACCGAACTGCTGATTCACACGGTCGCGCGACTCCAACCCTAAACTCAGGTACGCATCATCAGTCACTCAGCATCACCTCAACCGTGGCGAACCGAGTCCCGGAAAGAGAGAAAGCACTCATAACCTATCTGGTTGAGGTGACGCCCCTCCGCTCTTAACTTCGGCGGGCACACACTACCGGATTCGAAACACCGAGTCTCGAATCAAACCCCGGGAACTATACGTAGAAATCCATCGTGTCTTCGTTACTATTCACAACAATCTTCACTTGGTGCCGCCCATCATCCAGCGTTGTATCCACCGTGATTTCAGCGACATTTCCGGGTCGCCAATCATCCCCGCCTTGAATCGTCATGGAATCTGGCTGTTGGTACTCCCCATCGAGGAATAAGTCGAATCCGTCTGGGTCATTTGGAATGCGTTCCCCGCCCGTGTTCTTCACGTAAACAGTGAGTTCACCGGACGAATTATCGTATGTGCCAACGGTATCCGGGTCGTTGATGATGTCGACATCGGTGTCGATTTGCTCAACAGCGCGGTCTGACCGATCATCAATCACGTCAGAAAGACTGGAGAACGACCCCACCATCACACTTGCAACAATACCAGCGACTATGAGAGATGCAATGAGGATGATGAGTGTTGAAATCGCTTCAGACGCCATTGAATGTGCTTATCTGTGGGTGTGAAGCGTCCGCCTTTGAACCTTACCGACCCCCTCTCGGCAAAACACTCAGTGGAGTTAACAGATTGTTGTGGTGAGGTCTTCCGAGCCGTGAGCTGCATGAAGTAACACGCGATCCGGTTCCGGGTTTGTGTTGTAATCGTATTCCAATTGCAGTGCCATCCCCGGTCCCCATGAACCCAGTTGTGACGTGTTCTGAATCGTCACTGAGTAATCGGTCGTCAACACGCCATCGACCAACACTGATAATTCCCTGAAGTCGTACACTTGATCGCCAGTGTTCTCGTATTCAATGGTCGCAGTTCCATTCTCACACACTGATCCGGCGTATTCGATTGACCCAGTTTGAACCGTGGAGACGGAGTCCGCGTGTGATTCAAACGCCGCGTTCGTAGATGCCTCCGCATCAAGGAATACTGGGCCAGTAACGCCGATAATAGAGATTAGCGCCATCACCATAATCCCGGTTGTTATCGAGGTACTCAACCCACTCATACAGTTCTCTACCTCCGAGTATAGTGCGCCCGGGGAAGGATGTTACCACCGTCTGGTTGTTGGAAGCTTCTACCAACACCACTCAGGTGCATGAATCAGTCCCCGCCACCCCGAATGGCGTGATGAGTTTCGTTTGCTCTGCTGTTTCCTCGGGCGCAGTCACTGTCAGGGTTTCACCGGGCATGACCAGTGACTGATCAGGATTCGATCCAACAACTGTCTCATAACTCCCCGAGGTGAGATATGACCCATCCACTAATACTTCTGTATCGCTAATCACCCACGACGTCGACCCAGTATTCATAGCTTCAATCTCAACCGGGTTAGAACAGGCCACCATCGTCACTGTTAGTTCCGTGTTTTCTGTGTCGGCAATTGAATCTTCAACACGATCTAATGCTGATGCTTGCTCTGTTTTACTATCCATGACTGCGGGAACGTACATGGACATCGAAATCAGGGCTGCAACTAACAGAATGCCGGTTGCGGCACTTGAACTGAATCCCATAGGTAATCTGTTGTGGTGTTAGTACGGCGTGTCGTCGTCTTCGAGTGCGCGCAATTCTTTGATGTATTCTCGATTCACGGAACTCATCTTCATGATGTACCGGAAACTTTGCTTGTGCGTTTCTGAAGATAACGCCACTGTGGATTCGGTCGTGTCAGTGACTTCAATTGCCGGGGCGGACAGTAACGTGATTGCGTAGCCACGGACTTCCGGGCTTACCCACCCGAGATTTTCGTAGTAATCCATGGCTTTGATTGCGCCAGCAGTTCCGGACTGTCCGATGAGAAACGCCAGCCATTCGTAGGCAACTACTTCGCCCGCATACGTGAGCGGGGGTTTCGTGAGGAACGTTTCATCATCCATCACACCCTCGAACCGCCCATCTGCTGTTGTCTTACTGTTCTCATCGTCTTCATCGGAATCGCTGTCTTCTTCGTTGTCTAATCCGGCATCTTTGCGGAGGTCATCGACAGTTAACGCCCCGTCATCATCGGACTCATCCGTTGGGTCCGAGTCCGCTTCTGAATCTGTTTTTGAGGCAGGAGTCGTGTTCACCTCCGCGTCGTCATTTCCCTGAAACGGGTTCTCCGATTCAACGACTTCATCGTAGATGCTGAGGAGGTTCCGGATGCGGTCATTCACATCATCCATCTCCTCACTCATATCGTCTTGCGTGCCTTCCACCGTCTTGATGTTATTCTCAAGATTTTCGACGCGGTCAATCAGTTCTTGCAGCTCGTAGCTAACGTCATCAATTTGCTCTTCAATATCTCGGGCGACATCTTCCCCACCGTCCGGTGACTCACCATCGGATTGACCATCGCTCTCTTCAGCAGCGTCACCGTCGGGATTCTCGTCGTTATCCTCCTCGTCTTCGGCGTCACCGGATCCGAAGCCGAATAGGTTTGTGACGGAATCAGGGAGATTGTCTGTAATGCCCATAGATGATTTGTAACAGGTGAAACGCGGGGACTGCGGATTGAATACGGCGCAGTCTGTAGTCGTTCATTCATCAGGTGAGCAAGATTCGTCTTTAGTATTACCCCGCGTTTCGAGACTCGAAACGGCGGACATCTTAATACCCGGACGCGGAGCCACTCCAACATGGGTGCAAATACCCGTGTTCAATTGTCTCAGCGACTTCCGTGCTGATGATACTCTGAATCAGCCACCCATATCGCATCGGCTGATCGAACGAGGCACGAACACACGCGGGCGATTGCACGACTTAACACAATGATCACAGACAAGCTTTCATTCGACATGGAACGCGGCCAAGTCGGGATTGGGACACTGATTATCTTCATCGCGATGGTTCTCGTCGCCGCCGTCGCAGCGGGCGTTCTCATTAACACGTCCGGGATGCTTGAATCGCAAGCATCCACCACGGCTGACGACACACAGAACCAAGTCACGAATAACGTCGAGTTCGTTTCCGCAAACGGTCAAGTCACGAACGACTCCGGGAACATCGGCGTGAGTGCGATTGAACTGACTGTCATGAAGGGCGCGGGCGCGGACTCGATTTCAATCGATGACGCGACGCTCGTGTTCAGTTCCAGCGACCAGTCCGAAACGCTGCTTCTGGACGGTTCTGACTCCGCCATCACGAAGTCGATGGTGAAGGGCACGGACACGTCCGTGCTTCAGGGTCAGGACGAGCGCCTCCAGATTGCCGTGGACACCACGGAAATCTACGGGAACACGGTCGGGATGTCGGAAGGTAGCAGTGCCACGGTCACGTTCGTTGACCAGTCCGGTGCTGAGTCCCTCTACGGCGTCAACGTCCCGGACACGCTGACGGACGACCTCACCTACGTTCAAGTCTAACGCAGCAAATTCACCTCAGTATTTGAAAACACACAGATTTCATTGCACACAATGATCCCAACACAACTCAAGTCGAAGCTCACGATAGATCGTGGGCAGGTCGGTATCGGAACGCTAATTATCTTCATCGCGATGGTTCTCGTCGCCGCCGTCGCAGCCGGGGTTCTGATTAACACCTCCGGAATGCTCGAAGCGCAGGCTTCCACCACGGCGGACGACACGCAAGATCAAGTCACGAACAACGTCGAATTCGTCTCCGCGACCGGTACGGTGAACGGGGCTGGTGACGCAGTGACTGCGCTGAACTTCACGGTCATGAAGGGCGCTGGCGCGGATGCTATCTCGATTAGTGACGCCACGCTCGAATTCGCCAGTAACGACGCGACGCAGACGTTCGATCTGTCGAATGCTGACGAGGATGCTTCGTCCGCGACGGCTGTGACGCTGAACATGCTGAAGGGTTCGGACACGTCCGTTCTCCAGAATCAGGATGAACGCCTCGAAATCAACCTTCAGTTCGCTAACGCGGCTGATGTTGATCCGATGGACCAAGGCGACAGTGCCACGGTCACGTTCGTTGACCAGTCCGGTGCAAGCTCCCTGTACGGAGTGAACGTTCCGGACACGCTGACGGATGACCTCACCTACGTTCAGGTCTAACGCAGCAACCCATCCTTTCCATTCAATCCAATGATTCCAACACAACTCAAGTCGAAGCTCACGATGGATCGTGGGCAGGTCGGTATCGGAACGCTAATTATCTTCATCGCGATGGTTCTCGTCGCGGCAGTTGCGGCTGGCGTGCTGATTAACACGTCCGGGATGCTTGAGTCTCAAGCATCCACGACCGCTGATGACACGCAAGATCAAGTTACGAACAACGTCGAATTCGTTTCCGCAACCGGGGAAGTCGACTCCGGCGGCGATGTCATTAACGCGGTGTCGTTCACGGTGATGAAGGGTGCTGGCGCTGATTCGATTTCGATTGATGACGCGACACTCGAATTCGCCAGTAATGATGACGTGGAAACGTACAATCTGGAAGACGCAGCTGGTGACGGTGACACGTTCGATCCGGCGAATCAGTCGGTGAACATGTCCATGCTGAAGGGTTCGGATACGTCCGTTCTCCAGAACCAGGATGAACGCCTCGAAATCACGGTTCGGTTCGATGCGGGTGCGAACCCGGTCGCTCCGATGGATCAAGGCGATCGCGCCACGGTCACGTTCGTTGATCAGTCCGGTGCTGAATCCCTTTACGGGGTTAATGTTCCGGACACGCTGACGGACGACCTCACCTACGTTCAGGTCTAAATCGCTGTAATAGGCGGTTTTGACTCGGTTCTTCTCGGATTTTCTTTGAGGGAAGCACTAATTTTCCAGTGACTACGTTCCGAGTTTGTGCGTTGTACTGTGTCTTGAATCGGTTTTGAAGTCCGGAATTGGGGAAAGGTACATACTGGGTATGTGCGGAGCGTCAGGTGATATGCTCGATCAGATTTTCGAGACAGAAGGTGAATGGGTGAAAGCGAATCGCGGGCTGTTCTTCTCCTCGTGGGGGATTTCAGCTATCGCCGGGATTAGCGGGTATCTCGACATCATTCTCGTGACGGATTCGTTGCTGATTATGGGGCTGATGATCTCGAACCTGCTCCTTCTCAATTACCAGTACACAGACCCGGTCGGGGACGGCGAAGATGACGGGGAAGCCGGTGAAGTGAAGCAAGACGCCAATCTCACAGAAGTCACTGGCAGTGACGTGCCCGAGCCTGATTCGGACGAGTGAAGCCGACACGATGAAGGCTTGTCTCAGTGAACGGTGACGTAATGACGACTCATACTGCAACCGTGTTTTTCTGTGGTGATGGTGCGTGACCCCGGGAGAGGGGTCACCGAAAACCCCGGTTGAAGAACCGGAAGGTGTGTTATCGCCAGAGGAATTGGATGTTGAGTCCTCCGAGCATGTTGATACACTGGATGAGAACCGGTATGTGGTGACGGGGGATTCTGAGCCAGTTGAATTATCGGATGAATTCCGGGAGAAAGAACAGGCGGACGAGTACAACGATGATGTCTCGTTTGTGGAACAAGCAGGAACACCGTTCGCTGTCGAAATGGCCGTGAAAACAACGAATGGAGTGGATGAGATTAGGTTGAAAGGAAAAGACATCACAGGCGTATTCGAGGCGGTTTCACGGTGGTATGCAGATCAGTTAGAACCGGACCTCCCTCCAGAAACCGTGTTGGAATTGGTGTTGAATGAATCCGAGATGAATATCGAAGCCGAAGCAACCGCGCCCGAGTGAAACAGCGTCGCCGTTAGTTGATTGTTACGTCAACAGCGCCACAGCCACGCGAGGTTGCGATACCAATGCCGCTGTACTCAGCGAACTTGGCGAGTGCGGCGATGTGGTGCTTGAGATCCGAGTCTGCATCACGGAACCCATACGACGCCGTGCCGCCGAAGCCGTGACTGAAGATGTTCTGAATCTCCCCATCATCGTCTGTGTACCGATTCACGACGACATTGTAGGTCGGGTGTTCGTTCGAGACTTCGGTTTCAGTGACGTTCGACCGGATGCGGTGTTCAGTGTACGCAACGCCGAGGTGATCCGGCGCGGCTTCGTTCCATTTGCGTTGCAGCGACATGAACACGTCATTCGCACCGGGATTCAGTGTCGTGATTTTCGGCGCGACTTCGATACACGTCGGACTCTGGAAATTGAACTTGAAGTACGGGTCCGTTAGCTCTCCAGCTTCCTCGTACAGTTCCTGGTGCGTGGTTTCCGTGATGTCGAGATCAGTGACGCGGAATTCCCCGTCGTTCACCGGGATTGGTACATCGTTCTCGAATTGATCCGCGAATCCTCGGTACAGTTCGTCGTCGTTGAATGGGATTCCGATGGTGAGATTGTACGTGTTTCCACCATGGATTTTTTTGTGGTGTTTCCGGGACGCGGATCCGAATGATCCGAGGAGGCCGCTGTTGTGGAACGCGGCGATTGAGTCATCGTGAACGCGTTTGCTCAAGTCAGGGTTGTGGTCTTTGAGAACGGAGAGTAGCGCGGAGTAGATGCTGTACCCGTCACTATTCGGAACAACGATGTCTGTTTCTGGTTCGAGATCGAGTTTGAGTTTCTGCATAGAGTTGGTGTTGTGTGCGGTAGCGAGTTGACTGCGCTACAAAGTACGTCACTGCCTCTCCGGGTTTAAACGATTCAGGTACGAGGGATGACGCAGTGACTCGCTTGGTGTTTTCTGGATTTCGGCATTCGAGAAGACTCTGTGTCGTATGTCGATAGTATACAGAAACGAGTGTCAGGTTGACATCCTCCCCGCCCTGAAGGGCGAGGATTCCCACGGCCCCGCACCGCTGAGTTGGGATGTTTAAGGTTTGTAGTTGCCCGGCATGGGCAACTACTGGCTGTGCCAACCAGCCGTTACTCCTATCCCGGCATGGGATTCAGAGATACTTGCTTACCGCACCCCAAGTTCCACCAACAGAAAGGGGTGCTTTCTGCGTGGAATCGGAGGATTCCGATATTGTCCGATTGACAGGGTGGGCAGGCCGCCTCGGTTACGTGTCATTACGGAACGAATCTACTTAAAACATCTGTTTAGAGCGACCAACGTGGACTGTGTGAGGTATGTCGGATTCATCCCCGCCGTTCACGGCGGGGCTTTCTCATCGCACTTCCGTAATGGATGCAGCATGGTTAGTTCACAGTCAGCTCCGTATCCGCGATATGGATGTACCCATCTTCCGAGATTGAATTGTAGTCGTATTCGACTTCAACGGTGTTC
>Ga0208412_1000400_pt1 | contig 24250 bp, 22 predicted proteins | sample AntDeeMetag02WF4_FD_184758 | JGI IMG/M metagenome (GOLD analysis project Ga0208412, IMG submission 184758) | Saline lake microbial communities from Deep Lake, Antarctica - Antarctic Deep Lake Metagenome 02WF4 (SPAdes) (version 2) | ecosystem: Environmental > Aquatic > Non-marine Saline and... | reverse complement strand
GACGCGGGACGGTCTCCCTGCCGGAGACCGTCCCTCGGAGAACACCCTGTCGTCTGCATTGCTCTACTGTTGGGTCAGGAGCAACTTACGAGAGAGTGGCGAAATCGTTCTGGGGGTAAACACGTACCTCTTTTCTATGGCGTCTCCCGATAGAAAAGACTGTGACACTGCCAGCCTCGGTCGGAGTGTCCACGCGAACGTCTCAAGGTCGTCCAGGCATCTTCGATTTCCGTGATGATGAAAGGCTGCAGACTTTTTGAGCCACGTGCCCGTCTGCGGCAGTTTCCTCCACGTTGATGGGCGTACGCCCGAAGGGCTTATAGGTATGAATAGGATATGAATATGCATGAGTAAGGGCGAACGCCGGAAAATCGGGAAGCGAGGCCAAGTGACGATCCCCAAAGAGCTCCGAGAACGGTTCGGGATTAAGGGAGGAGACGACGTCGTAATCCACGAAGAGGCGGGAAAGCTCGTTATCGAACGACCAGTCACCCGTGAAGAGTTGGCTGAAGGGTACCGCCAACGTGCCCAACGGACCCGCGAACTCGCTGACGAACTGGAGGGCGTCTCGGCGGAGGCTAATGACCACCTAGGCGATGCCCCAAAGTGGTAGCGGATGGCCATGTCTGTCCGTCGAGGCGATGTCGTTATTGTCGAACTCGATCCGACGCAGGGGTCCGAACAGCGCGGAACGCGTCCGTGTCTCGTCGTTCAGAACGACGTAGGTAATGCAAACGCGCCGACAACGATCGTTGTTCCGTTCACTACCTCCTTCGGCGAACAGCTCTATCCGTTCGAAGTGCTCGTCCCAGCCGAGGAGTGTGCGCTCCGGGAGGATTCAGTCGCACTCTGTAGCCAGATTCGAACCATTTCTATTGAGCACCGCATCACCGAAAACCTCAGCTCGATTCCGGGAGAGCGGATGGAAGAGGTTACTACTGCACTCAAATACAGTCTGGGCCTCACCGAGATCTAAACGGTTCTCAAGAGCGAGTTCCCCGCGTCACCGGACGCGGGGGTGAAGCCCGACAAATCGTATTCAATCCATAGTTTCAACTCATTGTGTACCATTATTTGAGGCACGGAAGCCACGTATCCGCCTCACAAAACCCACGCACTGGAACATGGTAAGACGTGGTGAGTCTGGCTGTGTCGGGCCTTGGTGAAGGGGCCGACCTCCACGGACACAACGCGGGTGTTCGGGTGTTACTGCTTCCACACAAGCCACGGCAAGTGCGGAGGGAATTAAAGACCGTTGTGTCCACGGAGGACAAAACATGGACGCCACGGGCACGGTGGCCCGTGGTACTTCACAAACGAGCAGCGATAACATCGACTGACACCTGTCGTCCCCTCGAGAAACACCTACAATACCATACTTCGATAGACTACCTATGACGCTCTATGTGTTTCGCGTCTGGATCCATCCGAATCCTCCACTGGGATTCGAGCCCGACGAGGAGGTCTGGCGAGATATCGAAGTCGACGGCTCGCACACGCTTGAGGAGTTTCACGAGGCAATTTTCGACGCGTTCGAGCGCTGGGATACCCACGCCTACGAGTTTATCACGCGCGACGAGGAGGGCATCGCACTCCGGAGTTACGTCCACCCACAGCTCTACGAGGGCGGATTGAGCTGGCCACCAATGGACGACGAGGAACTCGAGCGCTTCATCGAGCAGGTCGTGCCGGACGACGCCACCGACGAGGCCAAAGATCGGTTTCGCGACCTTCAGTCGAATCCACCGACGGAAGGCAACGCCGCCGACACGAGGGTTGAGGACCTCGACCCCGAACAGCTAGGCGCGCTCTCGTACACGTTCGACATGGGTGACAACTGGGAACACGATATCGACCTGCAGGACACTCGCGAGGGATCGCTGGATGGTGGGCCCGCTGTCGTCGACGAACAGGGGGAAGCACCGTCTCAGTACCGCGATCTGGACGACGAACCGTAATCCATGCCCCGCGACATCACTCCACTGACGAACGCGCTCGACGAGACGACGCCCGGGAACCAAAACGACATCTACGCACTGCTCGCCGCCTGGAACAAGTCCATCGAGGCTGCACTCGAACGTGGTGGCGGGAGTCGGTTCCGAGAAGTCATGAAGCAGTACCACGCACGGGTAATCGACCTCGTCGATGTCGCCGCGACGAACGAGGGAATCGATTGGGCGTTTCTCAAGGACTGCACCGACGCGTATCCACCGGGCGTCGGCGACCACCATTGCTCGTCGGTACTCGCCAACGTCGTCGCCCGGTGCGTGATCCGCACCCGAATTACAGCAGGGGTCAGTTCGATTCCCTCGTGGGCACTCGACTACCTCGCAGCGATCACGATCGACGAAGACGGCGACTGGGCGTTCGAATCAGCAGGTGTGTACGGGTGGGGAGTGGGCCATCCCGACGTTGCCGTCATCGACTGGACTGTCGAACGTGCCGAAACAGAAGACGAGTGGGCCATACTCGACATCCTCGAACACGTGGCCTTCGCCGATCCGGACGCCGCCATCACACTTCTCGAACGCCTGCTTCGCTCGCCGGACGTTAACGAGGACATCGAGTATCTCGGCGTGCTAGAATCCCCGCTCGAACAGGACTTCCCGGACTTCCCGGAATACTGGGAGCCACACACCGAACTCAACTACTCGGTCTCGTTCACCGACGACCAGCTCGACCGACTACTGGCACTCCTGGGTGACACGATCCCTGCTGACCGCCTTCGGTACTTCAACCAGGACTTCGCATTCGATCTCCAGCGAGCGGCCGACGAATACGGTTCGGACGCCCCAGAGTGAGGATCGGTCGACCGTGACGTTGATACTCGGCACCGGACGATAGTGTGGTAGATGGCCGATCACGGGCGTCTCGTGGCCGAGGAAATCACGGCCACACTCGACAGGGCGGGGTTTGAGGATCTCTCTGCTGACTCATTTCGCATTGAAGTGACCGACTCTTTCCAGCGGAAGCTCGGTGACTGTCGGCCCGTCCAGGGACCTGATGGCGAATCCGACACTGCCCACTACCAGATCCGGATCGCTCGGCGGTTGTTCAAGGACGACCGGGACACCGACTGGCAGGACACGGTCCGTCACGAGGTCGCCCACGCGTACGTCCTCTCGGAATTCGGACAGGACGCCAAGCCACACGGCGAGGAGTGGAAGGATGCAGCCCGTCGGGCGGGGGCGGACCCGACGGCACGTTACGAGGGTGACGATCTCGTGGACGCGGACTACGTCCTCGCGTGTCCAGCGGGCTGTTTCGAGCGCGGGTATCTCAAGCGGTCCAAGCGGATCAAGTTCCCTTGGCAGTACGCCTGTGGCGAGTGTGAGACGCGGCTCGTGAGCTACGATGCGGCCGACGTTCCGTCCGAACTCGAACCCGGGACCTGCTACGTGGCGAGCATTCCGTGGGAGCGGGAAGCCGACCGGGAGCAGTCGGACACCTTACGGACGGCGCCCTACCTGTTGGCCTGTCCGAACGGCTGCACCGAGTGGCCCTATCAGCAGCGATCGAAACGCATCAAGAACCCCTGGCTGTACACCTGCCCAGAGTGCGACACGACGCTCGTCAGTTGCGACGGACGAGACACCCCGTCGGAATCCGACCCGGGCACCTGCAACGTCGAGAGCATCCCCTGGACCGAACCGAGGATCGTCCACGCCTGCCCCAACAGCTGTTTCAGCGTCGGCTACGCCCAGCACCGCGAAGAGACTCGGCATCCAGACGAGTACAGATGTGGCGGGTGCGACGCGCGAACCGTCTCGTATCCAGCCGACCAGCGACCGGACGATCCGACGCCTGGCACGAACTACACCGGCTGATACCGACTGATCGCTGACGGCCACGGAGCAGGACATAACACCGGTCCTCTCGTAGCAGTCCCAACCATGAGTGGCGGGGAGTGGCCCACCTTGACGGAAGCGACGGTTCGGGAACTGGCGAGATCCAAATCCTACGAGCGGGGACAGTCTTACTACGAGCAGGGAGCGGTCAGTGACGTGGTTCGACGTGGGAAGACAGCTCGAGCCGACGTCGAGGGAAGCCAGTACCAGCCCTACACCGTCACCATCGAATTCGACGACACGGGTGTCGCTCGCACCGACTGTTCCTGTCCCTACGACCACGGCGGTATCTGCAAACACCGGATTGCTGTGCTGTTGACGTGCATCCGTGAGCCAGAGAGCGTGCGTGATCGACCATCGATTTCGGAACTGGTCGCCGACGCGGATCGAGAGGTACTGCAGGACCTGCTCGTCGAACTCGCCGACAACCGTCCGGACGTGGCCGACCGGATCGAAACCCGCCTCACGAGCGCGGGAGACACAGCTTCCGATCCCTCTGTGACGATGAACATCGAGTCGATCCGTCGGCAGGTGAACCACGCACTTCTGAAACCGGGACAGCAAGGACACAACGACGCCTACGCAGAGGCAGAGCGCATGGCCGAGGAACTGGCCGAGTTGACCGAGCAGGCACGGATGGCGATCGAGACCGGTGACGGCGAGACTGCGCTCGACGTGCTCGCGGCGATCACGGAGGAACTCGCAAACGGCAGGTGGGCTGACCTCTTGCCCTACGACGTCCCCCCCGTGTTCGAGGTGGTCGACAATCTCAGCCAGACGTTCGTCGAAGCGATTCTCACAGCCGAGTTGACCGCGTCCGAGCGCGACGACTGGGAGGGACGCCTCATCGAGTGGGACGGGGGGCAATTCGAATACTACATGGGCGAGTCGACGTTTCTGGCTGCGGCGGACGCGGCGGCCCAGGGGTGGGACGATGAACGAGTCCAGCAGGCGATGGCGGGTGAACTCGACGAGGGGGAATACTGGGAGGACGACGGTGCTTGGTACAGCGACGACATCGTCACTGCCCGGTTGGCGGTCCTCGAACGTGAGGATCGTATCGGGGAGTATCTCAACCTGGCAGCAGCGGCGAACCAGACCCGGGCGTACGCGAGGATGCTGGTACAGGAGAGCCGTATCGAGGAGGCGATCGACTACGCGATCGAGCGGTTTTCGACACCGGACGCGGTACTCGAGTTGGCCAAGACACTCCGTGCCCACGACGAGACATGGGTGGCCCTGCGCGTCGCCGAACACGGCCTGACACTCGACGGCTACCGGAGAGACACGCTGGCAGCGTGGCTGCGCGACCGGGCGGCCAGTGCTGGCGACCGTGAACTCGCACTGGAGGCAGCCATCACTGCCTTCGAGGCGAGTCCGTCGGTGAGTGACTACGAGGCGGTCGAAGAACTCGCTGACGACGACTGGGAGACCATCAGGACCGACCTGCTGGAGTCCCTCCGTACGATGAAGCCGAGCGGCACCACTGCTGCCCGGGCGGTAGAGGTGTTCCTCCAGGAGGGAGAATACGACGACGCCATCGAACTCGCGGATCGGACGGGTCGGGTCAGCGTGATCGAACGCGTCGTCGAGGCTGTCACGGAGGAGCACCCCCAGTGGGTGATCGACACGTGCAAATCCCAGGCCGAACCGATCATCGAACAGGGACAGCACGACAGCTACAGGACAGCTGTTCGCTGGCTCAGACGCGCCGGCGAGGCAGCACGGGCGGCTGACGAACTCGACACGTGGCGTGAGTACGTCGAGACAATGCGAGACGACCACTATCGCAAGTACAAGTTGCGGCCGATGCTGGACGATCTCCTGGAAGAGTTCTGAAGTACAGGGTGCCCGTTGGGCCGGTATGACCACGATCGAATACGCATCCGAACTCGAACCGTTGCTGGACCTGTCACTCCCCCAGGACTGGCTCGTCGCCATCGTCCCAGAACCGGGCCAGTTGTTGACTGAGCCGGGTTTGCCGGAGGACCGATTGTTCGCTCAACTACTCTCGGACGGAGACGGCGAGCGGATCGTCGCGACGCGACTGGGGTTCCTGTACTACCGTGGCGTCGGTCCCAATCGGGAGACCTCACCGTGCGACAATCAGATCTCGGTCAGATGCGATTTCCCAACAGCGCAGTACGAACTCTCGTCGGTGCTGGGAGAGACGACCGTCCAAAGCCCCGACGCAGCGGCGACCTGGGTAGCCGATCAGTTTCTCGCAGTCGAAACCTTCGTCGATACGTATATGGTTCTGATCGATCTGGCGAAAGATATCCACGGCCTCGGACGGACGGGCGTCCGGGGCCTCGTCGAAACCTTCGAGACGGTCGGGAACGGCGCGCTCGCGACCGTACGCTGGTACGACGGTGAGCCGATCGGCGACGGCCACCTGCAGGGCCAGTTCGCGGCCCTCAAAGACGTCGCCGGCGACATGATCGACAAAGGCGTCTTCACGCCGCCGACGGCGAGACAGTACCTGAAACGAAAGCTGACGGAGCATGTCGGGGACCAACAGGAGTTGCTCATCCCGACCGGTGAGTCACCCTTCGAAAAGGCGAGTTTGAACCACTCTTAGTTCGATCTGTTTCGTGGCAGCTGCTGTTTTTCAGGGGCATGAACGGGTGAGCCCCTCTGTAGGCTCGTGATTCGATGACCCAAGAAGCAGCTGATGATCCATTCGACGATTGCGAGTTAGCCCCCGACGCGATCCTCGGGACACACACCTTCGAAGACGTCCTGTTCACCGACGAAACGGAAACCCCGGTGAACGTGCTCACCGGCGAGACACCGGCGCATTCGCAAGCGACCGTCAAAGAGGCGACTGAGTTCGCTGCGAATATCGACACGGAGACGCCCCAAATCGCGCTTCCGGCATCCGTTGAGACGCAAATCGAGACGCAGAGCAACCCCTACACCGCGGCCGCATTCTTCCACTTCAAGGCGACTGGCTCGCTCGAGCGTCACCGCGCCTACCACGCTGCCTATGACTCGGACGCGTTCACCGTCGACTTTGAAGCGGACTACGAGTCCGGTGACCTAACCATCACTGTCGAACGAGCGGCCGACCCCTGAGACAGCGCCGAGAGTGGTTTTTGTGCGCCGGCGATGGGTGCCGGCGCAGCACGGGGTGAGCGAGTAGCACTCCCGTGTGCGTCGGCGCTTCAAGGTGTTCGAGATGCATATGGTCATTTACGCGCTGATAGAGGCATCGACAGAAAACGAAGCGCTATCCACCGGAAAGACGGTGTTCGACCGTCTGGTCGGCACAGAACCACACGCCTGCGCCGTGTTCGACTATTACGTCTGTTTCGACGAGGAGGACACGTCCGTTGCGGGGAAAGCGCGGTGGGGTGAGCTCCCGACCGCAACCCCTGTCGACTCCGATGACGGCCACGACCTGCTTGAGCGTGGCTGGGAGGCGACAAAGGAGGAGTTCGAGCGCAATCTCGAGCGAGTGAAGGAAGCCATCGACGAACTCTCCGATGAAGAGATTATGCGCGATGAGGATCTCGCCCGGCACGCCTTCCACCAGGTCGGCGCGTACGACGGCCCCTCTGTGTTCCTGTACGACGAACACGGGAGCGGCATTCGGCACCGCGACCAGCTGGACCGAATCCTCGAGGAGAGCGAGGAGCTCTGGATCGTGCCCGCAGACGTCCACTTCTAACAGATGCCCCGGATCACAAACTGGCGACGGGAGAGCCGCTCGCCGACACTCGCGTATCGGAACACGAGACCGGCGCTCAGGCGGTCCTACACCGAGCACCGGACTCCTACCGCTACAAGTGGCGTGGCGCAATCCTCGTCGATGGCTACCCAGTGTGGTCGCGAGGGTACGAGACGAAGGACGCGAAAGCGTTCAGGAACGTTCTCCGCGACCAACCTGCTCCCGAGATGAGTTGTCCGGAGTGTCTGGACGGCGACGTGGTCGTCGGCGGTAAATCGGCTGACGGTGCGAAGGTCCAGCGCTGGTTTGAGTGTCGAAACTGTGGGTACGAAGCACCCTCAAGGATCGTGTACGGCGCCGAGCGTTGAGGGACATACTCGCATTTACGGAGACGTTTATTTGTGGGCCGGGATGGGTGGCCCGTCTCAATCGGGCCAGATCCACAGATGAGTCTGGAAATCATTGACCGGCACAGTAACGCACTATTCGAGTTCCTTTGGTGTCCCGTTTGCGGGCACAAGGTATTCAGCCACATCCCCTTCGAGGGCGTGTTCTGCAGGAACTGCAATACGCAGGTCGTACTTCAAGAGTCTCGGGAGACACGCGGCTACGAGGAGGCCGTCCTCGCCTGCTTCGGCACCGACACGACCTGGAATCTCCACGTCGACGAGAAGCTCCGTCGCGACCTTCCGGATGGGTCAGCGCGGGTGAAGGTCTTCGGCGCACCGGATGCCTACGAGGTCGATTGGTGGAGTCCAGAGCCGGGTGAGGACTGGGAGCCTGTCGAACGTGGCGAGTTCGACGACGTCGAGGAGCCTGAGGAGGTCTCCCACCTAGCTTAAGGAGAAATTTCCTTGAGCCGTTCGACGAGCGCCGCGGAGGTGAGCCCTGATGTCGACCGGGACTACACCAGGCAGAATTGGTGGCGGCGTCGACAACGACCCCTACGTCTTCGAAGTCTGCTGGCGGCTCTACCGTCGTGGCGAGCGCGACCTCCTCGACAGCGGTGTTGCCCCGGTCAGGTCGCGTGCGGGCTCGGCATCGGCCGAAAGACTGCCGGCGGTTGCTGAACCGCATCTGCGACGAGGGCGTCGTTATCAAACTCGACGGCGCCAAGCCCACCAACTACGCCGGACGGACCAGCTACGCCCCGTCCGTGCTCTACAACGGAGGTGAGGGGGAGTGACGACACGCCCGAACCCCGACGCCCCCATCTCGGTTCGACTGCGCACGAGCTCAACGCGAACCTCAACTTCTCCGAGCGCGGCCTCTCGGACACAATGGCAGCGTACTGGGCGCTCTGTAAGCTCATCCGCGAGCATGAGGGCGGGACGGAGATTGAGCGCTCACAGGAGAGTATGATCGTCCGGTCGCTCCAGCGCATGACGAACTCCGGCGTTGGGCTTACCGACCAGCTCATCGCTGACGGCGGTCACGCCCGCTATGACCAGATCGCCGAGAAGGCAGAGGTCTCCGAGTCGACCGTCTACCGCTGGCTGGCCCGCATGGGTGACGCTGTCGAGTCTGACAACGGCGTCATCACGTTCCACTCCATCCAGCTTCGCGAGCAGTTTCAGGAGATCATCGGCCGCACCGTCACCAGCGTACAGAACGCCGTCGACCAGGCTGTCAAGGCCGCCGACGACGTCCTCGAGCGTGACGCCTACCAGCGCAACCCTGCTGGGCCTATCGACTCCTGGAAGGCGAAGTGGGGTGCAGAGTTCTCCGAGGACGCCGACGTTCTTCGTCTCGGGACTACGCTTTCGCCCCCAGACCACGACATCAACTCCGTCTACGACGCCGGCGACGTCGTCCTCAACGGCCTCGACGCCTGGCGAAAGGAGGGCCGACCGAACGGCAACTTCGCCCAGGTCGTCGAATTCCGCGACACCAGCGGCCACCAACACACGGTCTTCCGCGACCAGCTCGTCGAGAAGGCCAAAAAGGATCACGTCGACAACGCCATCCAGCAGCTCGCGACCAGCATCAACGAGCGGGCTGACGACGTCGTCGACGTCATCGATCGCGTCCAGACCATGATCCACGCCGGCCCTTCCTGGACCGCCGAGGAGATCCAGGCCGCCGTCGAGGAGGCTGGCTACGACATCGACGTCGAGCAGCACGCCCGCCCCGACTTCCATATCCCCGAAACCCCCGAATAGCGCGGCCCTCTTGAGAGACATCTCAATCTCAAGACCCTTCGTTACGACGTCGCGCGACAGTATTGCTCCGGTAAGTGTCTTTTATCCGATATCTTCGACGCTCGAGTGCCAGCCGATCGACCGCCCCTTTCCCCCCAACGGGCAGCACCTCTTAGGCGGTGTCCCTAACGGGACAGGGTCCACAAAATACACAGCACAGCAACCCCCCGCCCCCACCAGTGTCAGAATATTTCACTTACACCTATATTATATACGGGCAAAAACGCAGTACTGCGATTCGTTTCCCTACATTTCTTATAGAGAATTGAACCATTTCCACACCGGTCTGGTGTAGACAAACCTACAAAAGGAGTGGCTCTGTTGAAACCATCTGTCGCTGATCGGTTGTTGAGAGCATGCTGAATACAGAGCGCGTATCGGCCATCCACCGATACGGAGTTTGTTCGGGGCCAGCTAGTCGAGTTCTCTTGTTTGGGGTGTACAGATGGCGAGATCGGAAGATCGTCTGGGACAATCGCGAGGGAACCGTAGGATGTTCCATCGACCCCCGATGGTTTGGGGTGAATTGAGGGTCGATGGAAATTACGTTGTGAAACCGGTTAGAATAGACCCTCTACACCCCAAATGCGGCGGGGGGGTTTCAGACGAACCCTTGTGGGTCTGAAGCCTGGCCGCGAGAAGGTGGTTTCATCCGAATCGCGTCTAGAATGCTCATTAACCAGTATGAAGAGTTCATACATTCTCGTGGTAAGTACCCAAAGGTATTCAGTGTTCACAACTAGCTTTAATGGACACGATATGCATTCTGCTACTGAATGATAGCGTGTCACAACCGGTACCCGTTCACGAGGGTGAAACAGGTGTGACGGCTGTCAAAGACCACAGAAACACTATGAGCGACGACATCACCAACAAGATAAGCCTCGATCGCCGCCGCTTCCTCCGTGCGACGAGCGCAAGCACCGCGGCAGGATTACTCGCAGGCTGTGCAGGGGATTCGGACAGCGAAGGAACCGATGGGACCGATGGAACGGCCAGCAGCGATTCCGGCGGCGCTACGGACAACGAACTCTCCGTTATCTGGCCCGGCGGCATCAACAACATCAACCCACTTGGCTGGCTCACCATCCCGGACTACGACGCCGTCCGGATGATGTATGAGCCGTTGACCAGCGTCGACGCAGAAGGGAAGGCTATCGGACACGTTGCTAAGGAATGGGAAATCTCCGACGACGGTGCCTCCTACACCTGGACGATTCAGGAGGGAATCACATGGCACGACGGTGAACCCCTTACGGCGGAGGACGTGGCGTTCACGTTCCAGGCAATCAAAGAGTACGATTGGCCGTACCTCGGCTCGTTGTCCAGCGTCATCGCCGAGCCCAGCGAAATCACGGTCGAGGACGAGTACACGGTGACGACGCCGCTGACTCAGCCGTACGCACCGCTGCCGCTGGTGTTGGCAGACCTCGGGATGATTATTCCGAAGCATATCTGGTCCGAGTACGACAATCCAGCAGAAGTCTCGAACACCAAGGACCCCATCGGAAGCGGTCCGTTCGTCTTCGAGGAGCGTGAACCGGACCAGTTCCTCAATTTCTCGGTTGACGAAGATTACTGGGGGGAGATTCCTGACTTCGGTAGTGTGAGTGTGGAGATCATCTCTTCAACAGACTCGCAAGTGCTGACGATGAAGGAAGGCAGTAGTGACATGCTACGCCTCCAACCCGGCCAGTACGTCAACGAGATCGAGAGTGCGGACAACCTCAGTGTGGTGCAGGGCGGGTCGACATACGTGACGTACATCGGCGTCAACACGAGCCGCACCCCGCTCTCGGACGAGACGCTCCGGAAGGCGATGGCCTACGCGGTCGACCGCGAGACAGTCGCCGACCTCGTCAACGCGGGATACGCGACGCCTGGCTACTCGCCGGTGCCCCCGGGACTGGAGTTCTACCACAACGGGGACTCGAACAGCTACGCCCACAGCAAAGAGCAGGCTCGGACGATCCTGAACGAGAACGGTTACGAGGTGCAGGGTGACGGCCGGGTGACTCCGGACGGCGAGCCGCTCGAACTCGTTCTCTCTATACAGAACACAGGCAATTGGCCGCGAATTGCGGAGGTGCTCTCCCGCCAGCTCGGCGAAGTTGGTATCAGCGTCGAGGTGAACTCCATGGAGTCCAACGCCCACACCCAGAAGGTCTCCGTCGACCAGGACTACGATCTCACGCTCAACACGTGGCGTGTCTGGTTCGACCCCGATCCGTTCCTCTCACCGGTGTTCGAAGAGGAGGGAACGCTCAACACCAGCCAGTACCACAACGAGGAGTTCGACCAGCTCATGCAGCAGCAGCGCCGCGCGACCGACCCGCAGGAGCGTCAGAGCTACCTCTATGACGCACAGGATATCGTGACTGACGAGCTCCCGTGGATTGTCCTCTACTACCCGCAACTGCTCCACGGCATGCGCTCCAGTGCGTGGGAAAACTTCAACCCGATTCCGCGCTACGGGATGCAAAGCCCTTACGGGCTCGAGCCCGGGACCGGACCGATGGTCAAGCTCGACCCCAAGTAGCCCGTCACCGACTCCCTACTCTCTAACGAATGGCCACAACATCTTCAAAGAAAGCGTATATCGCCACACGGGTGCGGAACTACCTCGTCGCGTTCACCGCCATCCTCGGCGTGAATTTCGCGATTCCTCGGGTGATGCCCGGTGACCCGACCACGCGGTTCGTTGGCCCGGGGTTCACCGAGGAGGCCCGCCAGCAGTTACTTCAGGAGTTCGGGCTGAAAAAACCCATCTGGGAGCAGTTCCTGTTCTACCTGACCAACACTCTCACCGGCGATTTCGGTGTCTCGTTCGCCCGGTACCCGACGCCGGTCATGGACCTCATCGTCGAGCGACTGCCACGCACCCTGTATCTGATGAGTGCGAGCGTGACTATCAGCGTCGTCATAGGCATCCCGTTGGGGGCTTTTGCCGCCTGGAACTTCGGCGAGCGTGAGGACCTGTTTATCACACAGTCCTCGCTGTTCTTCCGCTCCATCCCGACGTTCTGGCTCGCCATCCTGCTAGCGTTCATCTTTGGTTACGTCATTCCGATTTTCCCGATTTCAGGCGCGACCAACAGTGCGTCTCACCCGTCGTTCATCGCGTACTTCCTGGACCTGACCTACCATACCTTCCTCCCGGTAGTGACGATGTCTGCGTACTTCCTTGCGGGTTACACGTTCCTGATGCGGGGAAGCCTGCTTGATATCCTGCCAGAGAACTACATCAAAATCGCCGAGAGCAAGGGGCTCTCCGAGCGCCAAGTACTGTTCGGCCACGCCGTCCCGCCCGCGTTCCCTCCCGTTTTGACTCAGCTTGGGTTCCAAATCGGGCGACTAGCTGGCGGCGCGGTACTGGTTGAGACGGTGTTTAGTTACCCCGGCATGGGACAGCTGATGTTCGAGTCGGTTTTGGCCCGGGACTACCCCGTCATCCAGGCAACGTTCTTCTTCCTCGCCGTCATGGTGCTCGGCTCGATGTTCCTCGCGGAGATCCTCTACACAATCATCGATCCCCGAATTGGAGGCGGCGAATGATACAGAACGACACATACGTAACGACACAAGAGGTGAAGCGATGAGCACGGCCGAAGAGTCCAAGAGTACGAACCGATGGGTTGATCGGTTCCAGAAGTTCCTCTGGGAGTTCCTGACCAACCCAAAGGGACTTGCTGGGGCGCTCCTATTGGGGACAATCGTCTTCATCAGCGTCGCCGCGCCTATCATCGCGCCGTACGATCCAGAGGCATACGGCGTGGGGAAAGCGCTCGCACCACCCTCCGTCGAACACCTGTTCGGCACCGATGACCTCGGTCGGGACGTACTCTCACGGTTCCTCTACGGTGGACGCGTCTCGCTTCTGGTCGGCGTCACCAGCGGTCTCGTCGCCACGCTCGCGGCGACACTTATCGGCGTCCCGGCGGGCTACTACCGCGGCCGTATCGGCCGCTGGATCACGACGGCCATCGACATGAGCCTCGTCTTCCCGCCGTTCGTGCTGGTCGTGGTGTTCGCGGCCTACGCCGGCAGCAGCATCTGGAACATCATTCTCATCCTGTCGCTGCTCTCGTGGCCGATTCCGGCTCGAACTATCAAGGCCAAGACCCTCAGCGTCCGAGAGAACGACTTCGTCGAGTCGACCGAAGCGCTTGGGGCTTCGAACTTTCGCATCATGCGCCAGGAAGTACTTCCGAACATCCTACCGGTCGTCTTCGCGAACGGCATCCTCCAGATGGTCTACACCATCTTGATGGAGGCCGCAATTGGCTTCCTCGGACTCGGCGACACCGCCCGCATCTCATGGGGGACGATGCTCTACTTCGCACAGAAGCAGGCCGCACTCAGCAGCGGTGCCTGGTGGTGGATGATTCTGCCGGGATTCGGCATCGCCCTCGCGGCGTTCAGCTTCATCCTCGTCGGCAGTGCGCTCGACGAGGTACTTAATCCCCGCCTCCAGCGGCGGACGTGGGGCGACGACTGATGTGCCGCCTCGAACAGATAACCAACTGCCGACACACCCACGATATCCATGAGTAAGCAGACCCAGGACCCCTCCCCAGACGCTGAGGAGACGCTACTGTCGGTTCGGAATCTCTCGACGTACTATAGCGAGGGCGAGGGCGACGTACCCGTCCGGGCCGTCGACGGCGTTGACTTCGAACTCGCCCGTGGAGAGACATACGGACTGGTGGGCGAATCCGGCTGTGGAAAGTCCACGCTCGGGTTGAGCCTCATCCGAGCGCTGCCGCCACAGGGCGACATCGTCGACGGTGAGGTACAGTTCAACGGTCGGGAGATCGGAAAACTGCCCAAGTCTGAGGTTAAGGACATCCAGTGGGCCGAGATCTCCATGATCTATCAAGGTGCACAGAACGCGTTCAACCCCGTCAAGACCATCGGCAAGCAAATACGCGAGCCCCTCCGAATCCACGACATCCTTCCAAAAGAGGAACGCGAGGGTCGCGTGCATGAACTGCTGGAGAAAGTCAACCTCCAGCCGGATGTAGCGACGCAGTACCCCCACGAACTCTCCGGCGGCATGAAGCAGCGCGCCGCCATCGCGATGGCGATTGCCTGCGAGCCGGACCTGCTCATCGCCGACGAGCCGACGACCGCACTTGACGTCATCGTGCAGGCGGAAGTGCTGAACATGCTGAAGCGCCTGCAGGAGGAGCTGAACTTCGGGATGCTCGTCATCTCGCACAACCTCGCGGCCATTATGAAGCTCTCGGACCGTATCGGCGTGATGTACGGTGGGCAGATAGTCGAGACAGCACCGTCGGAGAACATCTACGATACACCAAAGCACCCCTACACCGCGCGGCTACTCCAGAGCCTTATCGACCCACGGCGGCCGCCCGACAAGGTCAAGACCATCGAGGGGACACCGCCAAACCTGCGGAATCCCCCGACGGGGTGCCGATTCGCCGAACGGTGTACCTTGGCAACTGAGGAGTGTCGGGCTGAAGAGCCCCCGCTCGAATCAGCAGGAGACAACCACGAAACCGCCTGCTTCCACCACGAAGAGGTATCCCAGCTTTGAGTTCCGAATCAACTACCGCCCCGACCGAGTCGAGTGAGGAACCGGTGCTTGAGATGCAAGACCTTGAGAAACACTTCATCAAAAGCAGAGGGTGGCTCGAGTCGCTGTTCGCTGACGAAGAGCGGGTCCGCGCCGTCGACGGCGTGAGTCTCTCGATCGGCGAAGGCGAGATCTTCTCGGTGGTCGGCGAGTCAGGCTGCGGGAAGACTACCCTCGGGAAGACGCTACTTCGGGTTATCGAGCCGACCGCCGGCGAGATCCGGTTCAAAGGAACCGACCTCGTATCGCTTTCGGACAGTGAGATGCAGGAGATGCGCAAACACGTTCAGATCGTCTATCAGGACCCCTTCGAGGCCCTGAACCCCAAGCGGACCGTCCGTGGGCTGCTCCGGCAGCCAATGGAGATTCACGATATAACGGACCGTGAGGAGCAGCGCGAGCGTATTCACCGCGCGCTTGAGGACGTGAATCTCCTGCCTGCCGAGGACTTCCTCGACCGATATCCCGAAGAGCTAAGCGGCGGTCAGCTCCAGCGCGTGCTGTTCGCACGGGCACTCGTGCTCGACCCAGAGTTCATCGTGGCCGACGAGCCCTCGAGCATGCTCGACGCGAGCGTCCGCGCCCGAGTGCTCGACCTCATCGACGAACTCCGCAACGAGCGGGACATCTCGTTTTTCATCATCACCCACGACATCGGCGCCGCCCGCTACCTCAGCGACCGTATCGGCGTGATGTATCTCGGCCGCATTGTTGAGATGGGCGCCGCAAACGGAATCATAGACGACCCGAAACACCCCTATTCGAAAGCGCTCATCGAGAGCATCCCTTCACCGGACCCCCGGGAACCGCTGGAGAGTTCGGGTATCGGGTCGGAGGTGCCCGAACCGGTCGATCTACCGAGCGGCTGCCGGTTCCACCCGCGCTGCCCGGCCGCGACTGGCTACTGTCGGGAGGCCGACCCCGAGTGGCGTGAGGTGCCCTCCGAAGACGACGCCGAGCGGATGACTGAGTGCCACGAAGTGGCGCCGAAGCGGACCCCCTCAGACAGAGGGGCTTCGGCGGGCCAGCGCGACCGGTAAATCCGGTACGCCTCGACCACGAGATCCCACTGTCTTTCGATGAACGCACGGTCGGGCATGTCCATCGTTGTTTTCCCCCACCACTCATGGCGCTCTCGAAGCTGTACCCGAGTTTCTCGTTGACCTCTGCGTGGTCGCGGAGTTCCTCGGGCGTCACTGCCTCCTAAACCCCGCCGGTTTCGTCGATATTGTGTTCTACGAGGAGCCGACCGCCGGCCGGGTCGACGCTGGGGAGTGCTGAGAGGCTTGACAGCAGGGGTTCGACCGTCGGTTTCGGCGTGACGACGGCGCCGAGGGCTGCCCCACTGTGAGCGCTTGCAGGAACCCGCCCCGCAAGAACTCGGAACACATCGGTTGCTACTCGCTACCCGGCACCTACTGTAGAAAATTGCAACGTGTCAGTTTCCGATATGGAGATGTGGGGCGGTGGCGTGGTCAGTCCCGTTCGGCAGTCGTCCGCTTGTGCTCGCTGTAGAACGTTTCGCCGTCACGTTCGAGTCGGTATTGCATTGTTACGAAGGAGCGAGTGACTGAATTCGACACCCGTGAGCGGACCGTCTCGGTCGGGAACCCCATCGTCGTCGTCGTTTCACGGTCGACCGTCTCGGCCGAGAGGGAGTCCCGCTCGACAGCTGCCTCGACGGCCATCTTGTAGTTGAATGTCGCGCCCGGGAGTCCCTTGCTGTAGGACTGTTCGAGCGATACCGAAACCGTGCCTTCGCTGTGGTCGACGGCCGTCTCCCAACTCGGGCCGGCCTCTTCGGCGTACACGTCCTGGGGCGGGTCGAAGCGGTAGCTGTCGCTGAACTCGGGACTGCCCTCGTGGAACTGGCCAGGGAGCGAGAGGGTCGCAGGCGTGTCCGGTGAGGACTCCAGAAGGAAGCCGGCGCTCCCCTCGGGCGGCGAAACGTATGGGAAGAACGCGCCACTCACGGCGACACGGAGTTTGTGCCCCGGTTCGACCACGTGAGAGGTGGGACGCAGCGAGACACAGATGGACGTCTCCGCACCCGACTGTAGGGGGTCAGCCGACGCGCCGAGCTCGCCGGGCGGGTCGACCTCACCGTCCCCGAGTTCCGCGCGGGTGACGCCGTGGGTCACCAGCGTCCCAGTGCCGTCTGGAGCCACATCGACCACCCGGACAGCCACGAGCTGTGCCGGCCCATCGGGAACGATGGTGAGCGAGGCGCTCCCGGTACCCGTCAGTTCGAATGCGTCCTCGAGTTCGGCCGTCTCGTAGGTGAGCGACCGGGCGTCATCGGGGCGCGTATCGAGGTCCGTGCCGCCAGGGATTTCGAAACCCAGCGACGCCGTGCCGACGCTGTAGTCCACCGTCCAGCGGTCCGATACCGAGTCGACGCCGTCACCGTCCCGGAGACCGTTCCCGCCGAGCGTGAACGTCACCGCGTCCGCGCCGTTCTCGGAGGTTGGCCACGCCTCACGCTCGCGCCACTCGCCGGCGAGGTTATCTTCGTCGGTGGGTCGCTCGGTCCAGTAGCGAACCCCCGGTTCGGGGTCACGGCTTGTGCCCTCCTCCCGGAGGTGGGCGTCGAACCACGCCTCGACTTCGCCAAAGAAGTCGATTCTAGCCGTCTCGCCCTGCTCGGGCATGGCGTGGCGCCACGGCCCGAGAATCACTTCGGTGGGTGCATCGATACGCTCGGCGTAGGCGACGGTGCCGCCACCGAAAGCGTCGCGGTAACCGCCGACCGCGAGTGTTGGTACCTCGATTCCCTCGACGGGCACGTCCTTGCGGGCCCAGTAGTCGTCCTTCTCGGGGTGGTCGAGATACTGGAGGAGGAACGGTACGCGCTCGCGCAGGCCTTCGAGCCGTTCATCCCACCGCTCGGCCCAGCCCTCGACCTCACGGTTCGCTGGGGGTTGGAGGGGGAGGTACTCGAAGTTGGGCGCCCACTGCCCGCAGGTACGCAGGAACGCCAGCGCGCCGCCGTCGAAGTAGGCGTCGTAGATGCGAGCGGGGGCGTGAATCGGGACGATAGCCGCCAGCCCGTCAGGGTCTTCCGCGGCGATTTCCAGCGACGTGGTACCGGGGTAGGACTTACCGACGACGCCAACGTTCCCGTTGGACCACGTTCGATCGGTCAGCCACTCGACGACGGCGGCGCCCTGACGGCCCTCCGCAGCGGAAAAGGGTTCCGCGACGAGGCCGTCTGAGGCCCCAGTTCCGACGGCGTCCGCGACGACGAACTCGTAGCCAGCGTCGACGAAGTACTCGACCATCGGGTCCGCGCGGGTGGCCGAGAGATCGTCCTTGTGGTAGGGGGTATATACCAGAACCACCGGCCGCGGTCCCGCCGCGTCGGGTTCGTGCCGGGTCGCCCGGATGGTTGTGTCGTCGACGGGGATTTCGAGGTCGTGAACCGCCCCGTTCTCAGGCATCTCGGCCCTCCGTCTCGGCCGCGGCAAAGGAGTCGAGGAAATCGGCGGCGTCGGCGACCAGCGTGGCCCACAGCTCTTCGCCTTTCTCCGATGAAGCAAGGGTCGGGTCACCCACATGGCCCAAATCTCCGTTTTCGGGGGAATGGGCTGTACTCGGGGTCAGAACCCGGTTGTCGTTGCCAACGAGGTTGATGGATTGGTAGGGACCAGTCTCGTGGCTCTCCTTAACGAACTCATCCTCGGCGACGAGTTCAGGGTAGCGTGCGAGCATGAAGGAGGTCTCGAACTCGCCGCCGTGCATCCCGTCCTCAGGTTTGCCGTCCCGTAGCCGCTCGTGGACGGAGATGCCGAGTCGGAGCGGGTCGATCGCAGCGAAGGATACGTCGGGGTGTCGTTCTTTGCTCCGCTGCATCGCTGTCTCGATGGCTGGGAGGTTGGCAATGCGATGGCCGTTAACGGTCACGATGTTCTCGAATCCGTGGCCCGCGAGGCTACTGTACACGTCCGTTAGCACCGACACCACCGTCTCAGTCGAGAGCGAGACCGTTCCCGGGAAGCCAAGGTGGTGATTCGCATCACCGTAGGGAATTAGCGGCGCCGTTAATACGTCGGCGGCGACGGCTATCTCCTCGGCGAGGTCCTGTGCCTGAAACGCGTCCACAGCAAGAGGCAGGTGGGTGCCATGCTGTTCGGTTGACCCGATGGGCACGATGATCGTTGGCGATGTCTGATCGGTCAGGTACTGTTCGACCTCTGGCCAGCGGAGTTCTTCGAGTCGGTGTGTCTCGGTCATTGGTTTTCCTCGTTGTCAGTCACTTTTCCGTCCAGTCGGTTAGAGTCGCGGGCGGCTGCATCGCGGTTGTCGGGGTCGCCGTACCCGCCACCGCCAGGGGTACGAATTGTGACGGTGGTTCCGGCCGCGATATCGCGGGTGGTCTTTGCGGGCAAGGGTTCGCCGTCGACCAGATTCACCCCAGTAGCGCCCGGTTCACCGCCCTCGGCGCCCGCGGGGCGGTGGCGGCGCCGCTCAGTCAGTAGGGAGACGACAGCGTCAGTCTTGACTGTGAGCGATCGGGTCAGCCCTAAGCCGCCGCGGTATTCGCCGTCGCCGCCGCTGTCCTCGCGGAAGGCGTACTCCTCGACAGTGAAGGGGTACTCCGCCTCCAGTGCCTCGATGGGCGTGTTGAGCGTGTTGGTCATCCCCACCTGTACGCCATCCATCCCGTCTTTCTCGGGGCGGGCGCCGAAGCCGCCGGCGATGGTCTCGTAGTAGGTGAACCCGGCACGGTCCCGGTTCCCGATGATGAGGTTGTTCATCGTCCCTTGTGAATGAGCGGGCACCCGTTTAGGGACGGCCCCGGCGAACGCCGTGAACACCACGTCCGTGATGCGCTGGCTGGTCTCGACGTTACCGCCCACCACCGCCGCCGGCGGTGTCGGATTTACGACCGTCCCCTCCGGCGCGGCAACGTTGATATCGGTGTAACTCCCGTGATTGGACGGGATTTCCGGGTCAGTGATACTTCGGACGACGAAGTACACTGCGCTCTTTGCGACCGCCAGCGGCGCGTTCATGTTGCCGGCACACTGCTCGGCGGTGCCGGCGAAGTCCACGTCGACAGTTGTGCCCTCGACGGTGATGGATACCTCGATGGGGATGTCCGCTTCAGTCACGCCGTCGCCCTCGAACACGTCCCGCGCCTCGTAGGTGCCGTCGGGGAACGCCGCCAGTTCGTCAGTCATCCGGGTATTAGAGTACTCGACGATGGCGTCGAACGCCCGTTCGACCTGTCCTCGGCTGTGTTCATCGATGAGTTCTCCCAAGCGGTCCTCCGCACGGTCGTGGGCTGCCAGTTGGGCGCGCAGGTCCGCCTGCCGCTCGGTCCGGTTACGGACGTTTGCAAGAATGACCGACAGCATGTCCTCATTCAATTCACCGCCGGACCGGAACTCAACGCCAGGCAGGCGAATCCCTTCTTGGTAAATTTCGGCAGCGCCGGCAGGCATGCTTCCGGGAGTCATGCCGCCGATATCGGCGTGGTGGGCGCGTGTCACCGCGTACCCAACCACCTCGCCCTCGGGTGCCAGCGTCGAGACGATAGTCACGTCCGGAAGGTGGGTTCCCCCCTCAAAGGGATCGTTCAGAATGTAGGCATCACCGGGGCCGAGGTCCGACTCGGTCACGGCGGCGACGGCGTCCGGCATCGCCCCGAGGTGAACCGGAATGTGTTCGGCCTGTGCGACCATCCGTCCCTCGACATCGAACAGCGCCGTTGAGCAGTCCTGTCGCTCCTTGATGTTGGGCGAGTAGGCACTCCTGATGAGCACCTGCCCCATCTCCTCAGCAACACTCTCGAGTTTGTTGCGGAACACCTCGAGAGTGACCGGATCGATATCCTTGTTCTGCGGGCTGTGGACGGTCATCGAGTCGCCTCCCTGAGGACGAGCGCGCCGTTTTCTCCCACCGTTGCTTCCCACGCCGGTGGGACGACGGTAGTACTCTCATCCTGCTCGAGCACCGCCGGACCACTCAGTGTCATCCCGGGAGTCATCGGCCGCCGATAGACAGGCGTGTTGTACTCCTCACCCCCGAACACCGCCGTGTGTTCGCCCAACTCCTCGAATGTGTTTTCTGGTAGGTCAGTCTCGGGCACGCTCCGTGGGACAGCAGCGGCGACCCGCAGGTTCACTACCTCGACGGCCTGCTCGGCTGTGTAGCCGTAGACACGCTCGTGGGTCGCCTCGAACGCCGCCCGCAGAGCGTCGATGTCGACAGGTCGGCTGGCGTCGACTTCGAGTTCGAAGCTCTGGCCCCGGTAGCGCAGGTCCACCGACCGGTGAACTGTCACGTCCGCCTCACTATCCGTGACTGGGAGCTCGTCTTCGAGCTGCTCGTAGACGGTTTCGAGTTCGGTTGCGGTCGTCTTCGACAGCGGCGTCTGGTAGGTCCGGACGGCATCGTACGTCTCGTCGGCATCAAGCAGGCCGTACGCTGACAGTACACCGCCAACGTGCGGGACGACGACCGTACCGATATTCAAATCGTCCGCGAGCGCAGCGGCGTGCATCGGACCGGCACCACCGAAAGCGACCAAGCCAAATCCGCGTGGGTCGTGGCCACGCTCAACGGTCACCGAGCGAATGGCCCGGGTCATGCTGGCGTTCGCAATACGGAACACCCCCTGAGCGGCCTGGCGGGCCGAATCTAGCCCCGCCTCGTCAGCCAGTCGGTCAAACGCGTCAACGGCAGCCTCGACGTCCAGCCCGAGCTCACCCCCCAACTGGGTCTCTTCATTGATGTAGCCAAGCAGCAAGTTCGCGTCGGTCACCGTCGGCGCCTCGCCACCGCGACTGTAACAGGCAGGACCGGGGTCCGAGCCTGCGGATTCCGGGCCAACCCGAAGCGCGCCGCCGGAGTCCACCCACGCGATGCTCCCGCCGCCAGCGCCGACGGTAGTTACGTCTACCATCGGCACCCGGACAGGATAACCATCGATTTCGCTGTCGGTTGTCCGCTCGACACTACCGTCACGGATGAGGCTCACATCACTTGAGGTACCGCCCATGTCGAATGTGACGAATCCCCCGAATGCGTCGTCGTCGCCACCAGTTGTTGTCGTTCTATTGGCACCGACCACGCCCGCGGCCGGTCCAGAAAGAACCGTCTGGACGGCATGGGACCTGATTTCGCTGGCTTCGGCGACCCCCCCGTTTGACTGCATGATACGCGGCTGTGGGAGCCCGAGATCGGTCGCCCGTTCTTCAAGCTGTCCGATGTAGGAGTCGATGGCGGGCGTGACGTAGGCATCGACCGCCGCTGTCGAGGTACGCTCGTACTCGCGGAACTCGTTGAGCACCTCGTGGGAGGCAGACACCGAGGCTTCCAGTTCTTCCCGGAGGTGCTCAGCAACCTGCTGTTCGTTGCTTGCGTCGACGTAGGCGTGGAGGAACGAGACGACGACGCTCTCGACATCTCGGTCTCGGAGTTTTTCGACAAGTTTGTCGATAGCCTCCGGGTCAGGCTCGGTGCGAACGCCCTCCGTGGTCGTGCGTTCAGAGATTTCGAACCGGTTCCGTCGCTGCACCAGCGGCTCGGGCTTCTCTGCGTTCAGGTCGTAGAGGTCCGGACGAGTCTGCCGTCCAATCTCCAGCACGTCACGGAATCCCTCCGTCGTCACGAGTGCCGTCTCCGCACCGTTGCCCTCTAACAGGGCGTTTGTCGAGACCGTCATCGCGTGGGAGAATTCCGAGACTTCTGCCGGCTCAATGCCCACTACCTGGCAAGCCTTCCGAATGCCGTTGATCACGCCCTCGCTCTGATCAGCCGTCGACGGCACCTTCGTCGTCGTGAGGGTGCCGTCCGCGACTAGCACTACGTCGGTGAACGTCCCGCCCACGTCGACGCCGACGGCTGCGTTCACAGGCGGTACCCCCGCCAACTAACGACGGCCCGACGTTCCGTGCAGACCGACCGAAAACCAGCTCGTCGTTCGGTGTTCATTGATATTCTCTACCAAGGAACCACTCCGGAAAAGGGTGATTAAGAGGTTCACGTACTATGTATGCAGTTGTGTGAATTCACACTTCGGAAATAAGTGCCTTTGTGACCCCTTCTGATACCTCCACATCGAAGTCGAGTTTTTCTGTGCTGCGCTGGATAAAGCGAATCATGAACCACTTGACTTTCTCTGTTGGGAACACCACGTGGTAGGTCCCATCGTCTGCCTTTCGTGCGGTCAAGAATCCACAGAACGCCAACCAGTCAAGGATGTCCGCAAGGCTGGTAAAGCGAGTCCGGTACTCCTCAGCATGTAACTCCGCCACCCGATCGATGACGTCCTGGAAATCGGCGCTGGGCTCGGCGTCCTCAATCTCAGCGTTGTCGAGCAAACCGTGCAGGAAATCAATATCTAGTAGAACATGCTCGCCCCCCGAAAGCATCCGATGGTACTGTTCCAAGTCGACATTCGTCTCGCAGTTGGCAACATGGAAGTTCGCCGCGTAGAAGACAATTGCCTTCCGAACCGTCTCGCTCTGGGCTCCCCCAGTCTGGTCAACGAGTTCATCGAGTGCCTTCCTAGACTCCTCATCCAGGGAAACGGTGAGTCTATCTCCAGCCATATGGATGATTAGTATGCCTTGTGTGAAATACACGCTGGTGGCTCTGTTGAAATCCTCAAACGTTGTCAGAATACACTCGGCTAATCGACAGAGATAGGGGAGCTATTTACTAGGAGTATTCGGCGTCCGCGCGGTCCGAAGGACTCGTATGAGCTGATTCACTCGCTGAAGGCGAGGACGGCTTTAGCTAGAGCTTTTCCGAGGGAGATACCGAACCCCCAATTGCACTATTACTTCTCAGGTATGTGTTTACCCCGAGGTCTCGACAGCCGGCACAGCGTGAGCCCGTGAGATCATCTCGTTGCTGCTGACGACTCGACGAAGCTCTTCGTAGGGATTGCGTCCCTGCTGGCGCCACGTCGCCAGCA
>Ga0208412_1000383_pt1 | contig 24803 bp, 31 predicted proteins | sample AntDeeMetag02WF4_FD_184758 | JGI IMG/M metagenome (GOLD analysis project Ga0208412, IMG submission 184758) | Saline lake microbial communities from Deep Lake, Antarctica - Antarctic Deep Lake Metagenome 02WF4 (SPAdes) (version 2) | ecosystem: Environmental > Aquatic > Non-marine Saline and... | reverse complement strand
AACTGTGTATGGAAAACTAAAATAGATAGCAATACTTACTTTTGCATGTTTTCTAAGTGTATAAAGGAGAAAGGGGATAATCATGACAAATAAGGAAAAAGAGTTGTATGAGGAAAATACAAAATTAGCATTTGAATTACAGAAATCTAGAAAAAACAATATAGAACTATCGCAAGAAAATAATAAGCTAAGAAAAATAGTAAAGCTACAAGGTGAGTTACTATAAATTAAAAGGACTGATTAAATGGGAATCAGTGCAAAAGATATAAAAATATTTTATGATACTAAATCTAATAGTTATATTATAACAAATGACTATAAATTAAGAAAATTAATGTCAGCTGGAATGAGTTTAACAAAAGCAAAGAAAAATAGTCATGCTCATATAAATAAGAAAAAAACAGCAGAAATAATAAAAGAAAATATATTAGGAAACAAAAGAGAAAAGAGTAGGAGCCTAAGAGTTTTAAACTGTTATGTAAGAATATGTGATAAAAGCTATAAATACTATGATTGGGTTTGTGGATTATATAATACTAGAAAACAAAAAGGTGTTAAAGGAAAATTCATAAGAATTAATAAAGGAGTTAATATATGAATATACCAGAAACAATAAGGATAGGAAGTTGCAATTATAAAATTTTAAAGACTAAACATAATATAGTTTTAAATGGTAGACAATGTTATGGAGCTATAGACTATGATAAACATGAAATAGAGCTAAGTGAAAATATAGGAGATAAGCAACAAATAGAATTAACTTTACTTCATGAATTATTTCACGGGTTATTCTGCAAGGAAGCTCCCATTTTTAAATGTGGAGAGGAATTGCAGTTTTTTTGATATATATTCATATTTTATCTATTAATTTAATTAGTTTTGTTATATAATAGTATTAGGTGATGAATATGGAAATAAAAAATATAAATAAGAGATATAAAAAAGCAAGTCATTTAACTTTTAGTTGTCAGTATCATGTGATTTTTTGTCCTAAATATAGAAGAAAAGTTTTAATTAATGGTATTGATAAAAGATTAAAGGAAATTTTTATTCAAGTGGCTGAAAAATATGATTTTACTATTATAGAAATGGAAATAATGTCAGATCATGTACATCTATTAATTGATTGTAATCCTAGATTTGGAATTATGAATTGTATTAATAAATTAAAAGGTACATCATCTAAGTTATTAAGGGATGAATTTAAAGAATTAAAAAGTAAACTTCCTTCTCTTTGGACTAGAAGTTCTTTTATATCTACCGTAGGTAGTGTATCTTTAGAAGTTGTGAAAAAATATATTGAAGAACAAAAAAATAAATAATTTATGGAGGTGATTATATTGAAAAAAAATCCCACATATATTTTAGAACTTAAATTAAATACAGAAGTTTATCATGAAGATATATTAAATAAAAGATTTGAAATAGCAAGAAAAATGTATAATGCTGTATTAGGTGAAGCTTTAAAAAGATATAATCATCTTAAAAGAACTAAAAAATATAAATTATTATTAAAAGAATTAATTAAAATAAATAAAGATATAAAAATTAATAAGGATAAAAAAACAAATAAAAAACTAGAAAAACAAAGAAGACAAATAAACAAGAGTCTAAATGAGTTAAGAAAAGATTATGGATTAGATGAATATGAACTACATAAATTTATTACTCCAATGAAAAGATATTTTAAATGTCTAGATATAAATACAGCTCAAAAAATAGCTACAAGAGCTTGGGGCGCTTTAGAGAAAGTTATTTTTAGTGATGGTAAAAAAGCATCATTTAAAAAATATGGAGAGTTAAATTCTCTTGAAGGAAAAAGTAATGGAAGCGGAATAAAATTTAGAGATAATCGTTTAATATGGGATAAATTAAATATAGAAGTTAGAATAAGAAAAAATGATTTATATGCTAAAGAAGCTTTAAAGGATAGAATAAAATATTGTAGAATAGTTAGAAAAACAATAAAAGGAAAATATAAATATTATATTCAATTAGTTTTAGAAGGTTTTCCACCAGTTAAAAGAAGTAAAGAAGGTAAGATTATTCAAAAGTATGGTGATAGCCGAGTAGGCATAGATCCTTCCTTAAGAAGCATAGCATATTCATCTGATACTGAAGTTAGACTTAGAGAATTAGCACCTTCGGTGGATTATATAGATGAAGAAATAAGAAGAATAAATAGAAAGTTAGATAGATCTAGAAGGGCTACAAATTTTAACAAATATAATGAAGATGAAACTATTAAAAAAGGTAATAAAGATAGATGGTTTAATTCTAATAACTATATGAAGAACTTATTTAAATTAAAAGAATTAAATCGTAGATTAAGTGAAATAAGAAAAATAGAACATAATAAATTAGCTAATTATATCTTAACACTTGGAACTGATATATATGTAGAAAAAACAGATTTTAGGGCTTTATCTAAAAGAGCTAAAGAAACGTCAGTCTCAGAAAAGACAGGTAGGTTTAAGAGAAAGAAAAGATTTGGTAAATCTATAGCAAATAAAGCTCCAAGTAAGTTTTTTGATATATTAGATAGAAAACTAAAGTTTATAGGAAAAGAAATTAAATATATTGATACATGGAAATTTAAAGCAAGTCAGTATTGCCATGATATAGATGAATACAAAAAAGTATCATTATCTACTAGATGGAAAGTTATAGATAATAAAAGAGTACAAAGAGATTTATATAGTGCATTTTTAATAATGAATAGTAAAGATAATTTAAAAGAAACAGATAGAGATAAATGTGATGAGAATTTTGAAAGATTTTTAAAACTACAAGATAAAGAAATTAAAAGAATAAAAAATACAAATAATATAAAATTATTTTCAAGTTTTGGAATAGATTTATAAAATAAATTAAATATATAGGTTGAGCTACTAGCCTTAAATTATCGTTAATATTCTATTTAGAATATAGATAATAAAATCTAAATGAAAAAAGTTAGTTCTATTAATCAGATAATATTTTTTAATAGAGAAGCTCTTAGTAATTTAGAACCTGCCATCTTTAGATGTGCAGAGTAGTCAGGGAATAGTATTTGATAGAGATATAAAGACAGAAGATGAAGAAGACTTAGTTGAGAAGTTAGCAAAAGGATTACATCAAGTTATAGTTGATAACCCTAAAATGTTTAATTAATATAAATAAAGCAATTAGCAATGAGGTGGTGGTTTGTCTAATAGAATAGACTGGGAAAAAATAAAAGAAGATTATTACTTATGTAAAGATAATATTAGTCTTAAAGATTTTTCTAAAAAGCATAAAGTAAAATATTCTACTTTAAGGTCTAGAAAGAATAGAGAAAAGTGGGATGATGTTGCAACAAGTGATGCAACGAAAGAAAGTGATGTTGCAACAAAGAATAATAAAAAAAAACAGAAAAAAAAGATTGAATATCAAAAAGAAATAGAACAATTAGAAAATGCTAACTTAACAGATAAACAAAGGCTATTTTGTATACATTATGTTAAATGCTTTAATGCAACTAAAGCATACCAAAAAGCTTATAATTGTAGATATAATTCTGCTATGGTTGAAGGGTTTAAACACCTAAGAAACCCTAAGATAGTTGAAGAAATAGAGGAGCTTAAAAAGAATAAATTTAATAGAGCTATGTTAAGCGAAGATGATCTATTTCAGAAATACATTGATATAGCATTTTCAGACATTACAGATTATACAAGTTTCGGTATTACTGAAGTTCCAGCATTAACAAATGAAGGAATTCCTATACTAGATGAAAAAGGTAATCAAATGATGAAAAAATATAGCTATGTAGAATTCAAAGAAAGTAATGAAGTTGATGGTACTATAATATCAGAAGTGAGTCAAGGTAAGAATGGTGTGAAGATTAAACTTGAAGACAAAATGAAAGCCCTGCAATGGTTATCAGATAGAATGGATCTAATGCCTACGCAAGCTAAAGAAAGAATGGAAATAGAAAAGATTAAGATATATGGAGAAGAGGAAGAATTTGAAGATGATGGATTTATAGAAGCTTTAAAATCTCAAATAAATGAGGTTTGGGAAGATGATTAAGAAAATAAAAAAAGCTATATTTAAATTTAAACCTTTCTCTAAAAAACAATTAAAAGTACTTACTTGGTGGTTACCTGAATCTCCTGTATCAGATAAAGATGGAATAATAGCAGATGGAGCGATAAGAAGTGGTAAAACATTATCTATGAGCTTATCGTTTGTTATATGGGCAATGGAAACATTTCAACAACAAAATTTAGGGATGTGTGGGAAAACAATAGGTTCATTTAGAAGAAATGTTTTATTTTGGCTCAAATTAATGCTTTGGTCTAGAGGATATAAAGTTAAGGATAAAAGAGCAGATAATTTAATAATAGTAAGTAAAGGTGATATAGTTAATTATTTTTATATATTTGGTGGAAAAGATGAGAGTTCACAAGATCTTATTCAAGGTATTACATTAGCTGGAGTGTTTTTTGATGAAGTTGTTCTAATGCCTGAAAGTTTTGTTAATCAAGCGACTGGTAGATGTTCAGTTGAAGGTTCTAAGTTCTGGTTTAACTGTAACCCAGATGGTCCTTATCATTGGTTTAAAGTTGATTGGATAGATAAAGCAAATATAAAGAACTTATTACATTTACATTTTACTATGGATGATAATTTAAGTTTATCAGAGAAGATAAAAGCAAGATATAAATCATTTCATGAAGGAGTATTTTATTCCAGATATATATTAGGTCTATGGGTTGCAGCAGAAGGAATAATATATAGAGCATTTGCTGATGATCCTGAAAAATATAAAACTAAAAGCCCTATAGGCAAAATGTTTCATAGAATTAATATAGGAGTTGACTTTGGTGGTAATGAATCCAGTCATACATTTGTAGCAACTGGGATAGGAAGAAATTATAAAGATGTAATTGTACTTATGAGTGAAAAACATGTAGCAGATGTAGACCCAGAACAATTAAATAAATTATTCATAAAGTTTGTATGGAGAGTTTTAAATTCTTATAACAGAATTGACTATGTATATTGTGATAGTGCTGAACAGGTATTAATAAGAGGGTTTAAAACAGCTATAGCAAGAGAAGGACTAGATAAAAAAGTTACTATAAGAAATGCTAAGAAGATAGAAATAATAGATAGGATAAGGCTTATTTCTGCTCTAATAGCCTCTAATAGGTTTTTCTATACAGATGAATCATTAACAGTGAAAAGAGCTTTAGAAGAAGCTTTATGGGATAGAAAACAAACAGAAAAAAGTATAAGACTTGATGATGGTACAACAGATATAGATACATTAGATGCTCTAGAATATAGCATAGAAAGAGAAGAAAAAAGACTTATTCGTGCTATGGAGAACGCAGCATAATTGAGAGTAGGTGATAATAAGTGTTTGAAAAAACAAAAAGCTATATAGGTAAGGTGGTGAGTAAAATATTCCCTGAAGAAAGTAAAAAAGAAAAAATAGAAGATGCAACATCAAAAATAATGAAAGATAGTATAAAACTTTGGTCTGATATGTATGAGGATAAAGCTAAATGGTTAAAAGATGAAGAATTAGAATCATATAATTTAGCATCATCTATTGCATCAGAGATAGCAAGGCTTGTAACTATAGAAATGATATCAGAAGTAACCGGTAAAACTGATGAAGAAGGAAAAGGAATAAATAATAAAAGAGCAGAGTTTCTTAATGATCAGTATCAAAATGTAATAGATGACATAAGAATAGAAACAGAATATGCAGCTGCAAAGGGTGGAATGGTATTTAAACCTTATGTAGAAAATGAAAAGATATATATAGACTATGTTCAAGCTGATAACTTTGTACCAATAAAATTTAATGGTAGTGGTGATTTAATTGCAGCTACGTTTCCAGATACAATCATCAAAAATAATAAAACATATACAAGAGAAGAATATCATGAACTAATGCCAAATGGCATTTATTATATATCAAATGAAAGCTTTGTAGATGGTAAACCTTGTGAATTAACAGACTTAGAAGAATGGGAAGACTTAGAAGCTGAACTTAATATAAAAGGATTAGAAAAACCTTTATTCTCTTACTTTAAAATGCCTTTAGCAAACAATAAGGATTGTAATAGTAACTTAGGTGTATCAGTGTATTCTAAGGCTGTAGACATCATAAAACAAGTTGATAAGCAATATAATAAGATACTATGGGAATACGAAGGTACAGAACTTGCTATAGATGTATCTTTAGATATGCTTAAGAATGGAGAAATGCCTGAGGGTAAGAAAAGAATATTTAGGAAGTTAGATGTAGATACAAAAGATGATAGTTTCTATGAGGTTTTTAGTCCAGAAATAAGAGATGAAAGTCTTTATAATGGATTAAATAAACTCTTACAGGCAGTTGAGTATAGGGTTGGACTTGCATATGGAACTATATCAGATATGCAAGTAGTAGAAAAGACTGCAACTGAGATTGCTTCATCTAAACAAAGAAGCTACTCTACTGTGGTAGATATTCAAAAGGCATTAAGAGTCGCATTAGAACATTTGTTATATGCTATGGATTGGTATACTACTTACTATAAATTAGCTCCAGAAGGGGACTATGAAGTATCATTTGATTTTGATGATAGTATTGTTGTAAATGTTAAAGAAGAACAGATGATTATGCTTAATGAGGTTAATTCAGGACTTATAAAGCCTGAGTATTATCTTCAAAAAAGGTATGGGCTGAGTGAACAGCAGGCTAAAGATATGCTTCCTAATATGAATGATAATAATAATCCAGATGATGGTATAGAATAAGTTATCCAGTCGGTGGACTACCTTAACTAAATGGCTAAAAATAGCGAAAGTAAAAAAGAGGTGATTATCATTTTATCTCCTGATTATTTAAAAGGATTACCTGATAATATAATAAAAATATTTGAAGAATTAGAAGAACAAGTAATAGCTGATATATCTAAGAATTTAGCTAGGGATATGGAACTTACAGATAGTGCTGATTATAAGATAAGTCAACTTAATAGATTAGGTTACGATATAAAGGATATAAAGAAGAAAATATCTAAAACAAGCACTATAGCTGAAGATAGATTAGATGAATTGCTTCAAGATAGTGCTTATAAATCATATGAAAATGATAAGAATTTATATAAACAAAGTGGTAAGACTTTACCTGGCATAAATAAAAATCCTATGATGAATAGCTTTATAATAAGTGTAATAAAACAAACCAAAGGTGAATTAAGAAATATTACTAATACTCTAGGATTTGTAGATAATGGTAACTTTAAAGATATGGATAAGTTCTATAAAGATACTTTAGATTATGCAACATTTCAACTAGGTAGTGATTTATATGATTATAATACAGTATTAAGGCAGGCAGTAAAAAAGGTATCTGATAGTGGACTAAGAACTATAGACTATGAGAGTGGAAGAAGCTATCACATAGACTCTGCTATTAGAATGAATGTTATGACAGGTGTTACTCAAATAACAGGCCGTATGAGTGAAATGAATGCTGATATGATGGACCAAGACTTAATGGAGATAACTGCACATAGCCGTGCACGACCAGATCATCAGACATGGCAAGGCCAGATTGTATCAAGAAGTGGTAAGAGAGGTTATTTATCATTGAAAGATATAGGATATGAAACTGCTGGAGGTTTTCAGGGAGCTAACTGCAGACATGGATGGTTTCCTTATTTTGAAGGTATATCAAAGCCTGCTTATACCAAGGAAGAATTAAACAATATAGACCCTGCTCCATTCGAATATGATGGTAAAATTTATGATGCTTATTCTGCTTCACAAAAACAAAGGTACATTGAAAGACAAATGAGGTCTACTAAAAGAGATCTAATAGCTTATGATAATGCTGGTCTTAAAGATGATTTTACAGCTTCATCTATAAGATTAAAAAGGCAAAGAGAATTATATAAAGACTTTAGTAAAAAAGCTAAATTAAGAGAAAAGTTTGATAGAACTGGAATTTATGGGTATAATAGAAGTATAAGCAGTAAGAGTGTATGGGCAGATAAAAAACTTAAAGAAAAAGCTAATTCTATGTACGGATTAGGCAGTACAAAAGCGAATGTAAATGCGTATTTGAGAGATAAGCCTATAAGAGACCAGATTTTATCTAATAAAACAATAAAAGATATTCACAAAGGTAGGCAAGGAAAGCATATATTAGAACATAATAATTATATTAATGGTAGAAGTTATATTCTTGGTGATTATGAATTTGCTCAAAAATTAGTTAATGAATATGCAAGCAAAGGAATTATTCTAAGAAACAAAAATGGTAAGTGGAGAAAAAGAGAATTAATAAAAAATGATGAATATGTTGGTGTAAATATAAATAATGTTGATGGTGCTTTAAAATATACTGATAGATTTTACATTGTGTATTCAGAAGATGGGACTCATATAATTCCAACTTTAAAAGGAGAGTGATGATATGAATCTAAGAAAGTATTTTAATAAAAATGTAAGAATTAGATTTACTGATGAAGAAGTTATTGAGGGTTTTGTAGAAACTTACACTCCTTCTATAGATAGTCCAGATGAACAAGAAGAAATTTCAATCTACAAGAAAGGAACTAAATATCCATTGATTGGGATAATAGAGTCAGAAATAAAATCAATAAAAATTTTATAATAAAACCACTTATTAAAAGAAATTGATAGGTGGTTTTTTAATGCTTGATTTAGGAGGTGAATTGATGGATCAAGAAGAAATGATTGATGCAATAGAAAGCAATTATCCATCTGAAAACTATACTATGCTAAGAGAAGCTTTAGATTATAGCATAGAACTGTTAAATAAAGATATGGATAAAGAGGTGAATGCTAATTATAAATATCCTTATCCCAAACTTATAACTTATGCAGGCCATTGTCCTGAATGTGGTGCTTTATGCAGAGAAGGACAAAACTATTGCAAAGATTGTGGACAAAAAATAAAAATTATTATACCTAATGAAGATTAAATAGCAACTAATGCAATTAATGCAAAGGTTGCTCTTTTTATGCCCTGAATAAGGCTTTAAACTGTTTATTGCCTAAGCTTGAAGGCATAGTCAAGCAATCCGAAGAGGTAGCAAACTCTATAAAAAAGCTATGGATAATATAGGAGGAATGTAAAGTGGATTGGATATTAGAAATAATTAAGAAGTATACAGATGGAAATGGAAAAGTCGACTTAGAAAAAGCAAATAAAGAAATAAAAGAAGAAGCACCTAAAAATGTTATGCCTAAAAAAGAGTATAACGATAAAGTAGCAGAACTAAAGACAGCTAATAACACAATAGAAACTTTAAAGACAGAGAATAAAGATGTTGAAACATTACAAACTAAAATAAGTGATTATGAAACAGAAGTAAAAGATTTAAAGGAACAAAGAAGGAAAGAAAGAGCAGAAAATAAAATAAAAGAAAAGCTAAAGGAATCTAAAGCTAAAGATGTAGATTATATGTTGTATAAATTAGGGAAATATGAACTTGATGATGAAGGTAATGTGATTGAGCTAGATAATAAGATTAAATCTCTAACAGAAAATAATCCAGGACATTTTGAATCAGACGAAACAAATGATAATCCAGAAGGTAATAAAAAAGTTGTAATAACAAGGCCAGCTAATAAACAAAAAGATGATAATACAGAAAGCTTAGGTCAAAGATTAGCTAGGAAAGCAAGAGAAGCTAATGGAATAGTAGATAAGAAAGAAGAAAAATAGGAGGTAATACAATGAGTAAATTTGTAGTAAATCAATTTGTAAATAGTACAGAAATATTAAGGGTAGCAGATCATTATGTAGGCTTACCAGTGGCAGTATCTGATGAAGGTGTAGCTTTAGAAAATGGTAAAAAGATAGTAAAAGCAGGAACTATAATTGGTGGTAAAACTAACCCAGTATTAGAAAATCCAAATGAATTAGTAGTTTCTAAAAATACTTTAGATGCAGAAGGAGTACTACTTTATGATGTAGATGTTACTCATGGTCCTAATGCAGGATCTATGGTTGTACATGGATTTATAAAGCTTAGTAAATTACCAGAAGCACCAGTTGCAGCTGCTAAAACAGCATTAAAACAAATAATATTTGTAGCATAGAAAAGGAGACTGATAAATATGAATAAATTAAAAATGAACATACAATTATTTGCAGGAACTACTCAAAGCATATTTGATTTAGTAACTGCACCAGAAATAGGAACTTACTATAAAGCATTAAAGCAAGATTCTAAACCTTATTTTGGTCAAGAATTATTTCCTAGAAAGAAACAACTAGGACTTGATTTAAGATGGATAAAGGGTTCCAAGGGTACACCAGTAGTATTAAAAGCTTCTGCATTTGATACTAAGGCAGATTTAAGAGATAGAATAGGGTTTCAAGAAGTTCAAACTGAAATGCCTTTCTTCAAAGAAGGTATGCTAGTTAAAGAGAGAGACAGACAAGAATTAAATAAAGTAATAGCTAATGGTAAACAAGAATATATAGATTTAATTATAGGTCAAATATTTGATGATATGACTACTCTTGTAAATGGGGCAGAAGCTCAAGAAGAAAGAGTAAGAATGCAATTATTATCAACTGGAACTATAAAGGCTGCAACTGATAGTAAGTTATATGATTATGATTATAATTTTGATGCAAATCATAAAGAAACTTTAGCAGGTACTGCTAAATGGGATGATTTAGCAAATGCTAATCCAGTAGCAGATATACAAAGATGGCAAGATAAAATAGAAGATGGTACAGGTGTTAGACCTACACGTGCTATCTGTACTAAAAAGACTTGGAACTACTTGATGAATAATGCTAAATTAAAAGCAGATATGAATCCAACAGGAGCACAAAATATAATAATGACAGATTCAATGTTAACTCAATATTTAGAGTCTAAATTAAATATTACAATATCTGTTTATAATAAGAGATATTCAGAAGGTGGAGTAACTAAGTTATTCTTCCCAGATGATGTATTTACTCTAATACCAGATAAGCCACTTGGTAATACTTATCATGGTACTACTCCAGAAGAATCAGATTTACTTGGAGAAACATCTGTAGCACAAGTAGATATAGTTAATGGTGGTATGGCTATAACTACATCAAAAGAAACTGATCCAGTAAATGTATTTACTAAAGTATCAATGATAATGCTACCTTCATTTGAATCTATAGATGAAGTATATATTGCAACAGTAGCATAATATATGAGGGGTTTATCCCCTCTATTTATTTATAATAAGGAGGTTTATATATGTATAAAGTAAAAGTAATATCACCAGTTTATTTTGATGATAAAAGACATGAAATAGATGAAGTGATTGTAGTAGATAAAAAAATAATGAATGAAGATGTATTTAAAATATTAGAAGAAATTGAAGAAGAAGTTGAAGAAGAAAATCTAGAAGATTTAACTGTAGCTGAATTAAAGGAAATAGCTAAAGAAAAAGAAATAGAAAGTTATTCTACTATGAAGAAAGAGGAACTTATAAAGGCTATAAAAGAAATAGAAGGTGAATAATATGGACTATAACTTTTATCAAATGGAGTATGGAGGTAAGGCTCCTATAGAACTATTCCCAAGGCTATTAATTAGGGCTATGACAGAAGTTAAATATTATACACATAATAGGGCTAATGATAATGATATTAATGTTAAATATGCCTTGTGTGAGCTTATAGACTATATGTATAAGCTAGAGCAAACTGATAATAAAGAAATAGCATCAGAAAAGGTAGGAACATATTCTATAACTTATGAGAAAGAAGATAAGAATACTATAGATAAAAAGAAAAAAAGAATTATATATAAGCATTTAGGTCATACTGGTCTTTTATACAGAGGAATGTGATATGAAAACTAACACAAGTATTACTCTATATAATAAGTACTTTGACAAAGCTACTAGAATGGATAAATATCAAAGAACTATATTAGAAAATGTATTCTTTGATGATAGAAAAGCAGTTAATAAGCTTCAAAGTGGGATGGAAAATGCAGATGAAGCTATGATTGTTATTCCTTTTAGTGTTATATCTAATAGATCATATAAAAGACCTATGGAGTTTCAAAACTTAATAGAAAAAACAAGTAATTTCACTTTAAAAGAAGGAGATAGAATTGTTAAAGGTGCTATTAATTTTGATATAGAAGGCAGATTATCAGATTTAGATAAGAATTATGAAGCTTATACTATAACATCAGTTGATACAAAAGATTTTGGAAGTCCACGTATGCAACACTTTGAAATAGGATGTAGGTGATATATTATGATGAGTTTTAATACTAAGGTGCAAATGGCTGCTCTAAATGTATTATTAGCTGGTAGAGGACTTGAAGCAAGAGGAATGGTACAAAGGTATGTCGATAGTGAAGTTTTAAGGCTTACAGATAAATATGTACCTAAGGACAGTGGAAAACTTAAAGAAAGTGGCATTAGGAACACTAAAATTGGTAGTGGTGAAGTGGTATATAGAACACCTTATGCTAGAAGAATGTATTATAATAAGCATTACAATTTTCAAGGTGCTCCTTTACGAGGTGCATATTTTTTTGAAAGAAGTAAGATTGACAACAAGACAACTATTTTAAATGGTGCTTGTGCTTTAGCTGGAGCTAGAAGAGGGTGATAAATATTATTATAGATAAAATAAGAGAATTTATAGCTAAATGTCCTTTATTGGATGAATTTGCAAGGCTAAATGTAGATTTTTTAGGAGCTAATGCTACAGAATATACAATAAATAGTGTTCCTACTGATGAAATAATACAAAAGTATGTTGATGGTGGAGCATTAAAACAATACGTATTTGTCTTTGCATCTAGAGAATACTATGGACCAGATGTATTACAGAATATAGAAAATAGTGGATTTTATGAAAAGTTTGCTGATTGGCTTGAAGAAAAAACAGAAGAGTATGATTTACCTTTACTTGAAGGCAATAAATCAGCAAGTTCTATTGAAGCTATAAGTAGTGGATATTTATTATCTGCTACAGAAGATTTAGCAGCATATCAAATTCAAGCAAGATTAACATATTACGAAGAAAAATAGGAGGTTTTAACATGGGTAAAATAGTTAAAAGGTCACAAAAAGTAAGTTTTATGAAGGGTGCAGCTGAAACATTTAATAGATTGAAAGGATTTACAACTTTATCTACAGCAAAGAATCCTAAAGAATATACCAGGCAATATGTAGATGAAGATCATGAAACAACTGATGTAGTTGGTATATCTACTTCAATAGAATTTAACTTTGACCAAATGGAAAGTAATGAAGTGCACGAGCAATTAGTTACTATCATAGATGAAGAAAAGATAGGAGCTGATGCAGTTGTAACACTTTTAACTGTAGATTTAAATAAAGCAGGAGTAGATCCTAGTAGCTTTGTTGCTAAGAAAAGAGATTTTGTTGTAGTACCTGGCACTGAAGGAGATAAGATGGAAGCATATTCTTACGGTGGTACATTCAAAGTTAAAGGTGAAACTGTAAAAGGTGAAGCAACTACTACTGATGGTTGGAAAACAGCTACATTTATAGAAGATGGAATATAAGGAGGAGATAATATATGATTAAAAAATTTGAATTTAAAGATACTAGTTTAATTTTAGAATTTAATGACTATCAATTTAAAGTTAATACAGATGATCCAGAGTTATTAGAAACTGTAGACAACTTTGGTAAAGAAGCAAATGAGAAGGCTGCTAAAATAAAGAGTGAAAAAGATTATATACCAGCTTTAAAGGAAACTATACAATTTTGCGTAGACACAATAGATTTAATATTAGGTGAAGGAGCAAGTGAAAAGATATTTGAAGGTAGAAAAGTAGGACTATTTGATGCTTTGAATGTAATAAATTATATTAACACAGAAATAAAAAATAATATGAATGAGAATTTTAATGCCTATTCACCTAATAGAGCACAAAGAATAAATAATAAGAATAAATAATCATGAATATTTTAATTGATATATTGCCTAAAAGTGTAAAAGTTGATGATGAAGAGTATTCAATAAATACAAATTTTAGAATAAATATGATGTTTGAATTATTAATGCAAGATGATTCTTTTTCACAGGAAGAAAAGCTATATATGGCTTTAGAGTTATATTATAATAAAATTCCAGATAATATAACTCTAGCTGTGGATAAAATGTTATGGTTTTATAAATGTGGCAAAGAAGATGTAGAAGTAAAACAAGAAAAAGATAATGTTGAAATAGAAACAGAAGCAGAAGAGTCAGAAGATAACAAGAGTAAAATATATTCATTTGAACATGATGATGAATATATTTATTCTGCTTTTTTAGATCAGTATGGGATTGATTTACAAGATATAGAAAACCTTCATTGGTGGAAATTTAAAGCTTTATTTAAAGGATTGAAAGAAGATAATTTAATATTTAAAATTATGAGTTATAGATCTATAAAAATAAGCAACGATATGAGTGATACTGATAAGAAATATTATAGAAAAATGAAAGAAATATATGCTTTACCTGATAATCGTACAGAAGAAGAAAAAGCAAAAGATTTTGACACTACTTTATCAACTGTGTTTTAATCCTCCTAAAATGTGGTATAATATATTAAAGTTATTACATAAATTTAAATTATGGAGGGGTATTATGAAAAAGATGCTAGCTTTACTCGTGGTTTTATTTTTATCAGTTTCTTTGTCTGCTTGTGGAGATGATTCTAGTGAAGTTTCAAGTGATGATAAAACTAATCAAGAAGAAAGTTCTGCAGATAGTGAAGAAACTTCTACAGAGGAAACAGAGGAAAATACAGAAAAAGAAGAAACTAACAATGAAATTTACTTCAAAGATGATGAAGTGAAAATTGAAGATTTAAAGATTAAGATTAAGGATACTAAGGTTATACCAGTAGGAGAACCAGGTAATGAATATGGTGAAAAACCAGTATTTGCTATTTGGTATGAAACAACTAACCTTACTGATAAGGAGATAGATCCTACTTCAGCATGGATTGTAGTATTTACTGCTATCCAAGATAATGATCCTAATGCAATAAATGAATTAGAAGTTGGCTCATTACCAGATGAAAATCACTTAGATTCGCAGATGGAAACAATTAAAAAAGATGGGACAGTTGAAAACTCTATTGCTTATGAATTAGATGATTTAGAAACTCCAGTAACTTTAGTAGCTAATCAAGGAATTATTGGAGATGAAATAGGTAGAAGAGAATATGATATAAAATAAAATCTATTAAATATTGTTAGATATAATTAAGCAATCTCTTATGAGGTTGCTTTTTTAATGCAAAAAATGAGGTGAAGTTTAATGTGAAAGATAATAAAAAATGGTATAGGTGTCCTAATTGCAATAAGAAGATAGCTCTTTATGATGAAAATGCAACAAGTAAAAAGATATATATTAAATGCAGAGGATGTAAAAGAGAAATAGAAATTAAAATAGATTAATAGAGCCATTGAGCCATCTATTCGAACCACAAAGTGAGGTGAGAGTATGGCAAAAGATGGTTCTTTGATTTTTGACACTAAGATAGATAATAAAGGATTTCAAAAAGGCATTGGGGCATTAAAAAGAAGTGCTGGTGTAGCAAGTAAAGTTATTGCTACTGGAATGGTAGCTGCAGCTGGTGCTGTAGCAGGCATAGGTATAGCTTCTGCTGTGGTAGGCACGAAATTTAAAGCAAGTATGAGCCAAGTTGCTGCAACTATGGGTATTACTGTAGATGAGATTAATAAAGGTGACAAATCTTTTAAAATGCTAGAAGATGCAGCTAAAGATGCAGGTGCAACTACTCAATTTAGTGCAAGTCAAGCAGCAGAAGCATTAAATTATTTAGCTCTTGCTGGATATGATGCAGAAAAATCAGTTTCAGCATTGCCTACAGTATTAAATTTAGCAGCAGCTGGTGGATTAGATTTAGCATATGCCTCCGATTTAGTCACTGACTCAATGTCTGCTTTAGGATTAGAAATGGATGAACTTGAAGGATTTACTGATGAATTAGCAAAAACAAGTCAGAAATCTAATACAAGTGTAGGACAATTAGGTGAAGCAATATTAACGGTTGGTGGAACAGCTAAAGTATTAGCAGGTGGAACTGTAGAACTTAATACTGCTCTTGGTATCTTGGCTAACAATGGTATAAAAGGTGCTGAAGGTGGAACTGCATTAAGAAATGTTATCTTATCTCTTACTGCTCCTACCGATAAAGCTGCAGCTAAAATGAAAGAATTAGGCGTAGAAGCATTAGATTCAGAAGGAAATGTAAGGCCTTTAAATGAAACTTTTAAAGATCTAGACAAATCTCTTGGTGATATGAGTGATGGAGAAAAGACGAAGGTTCTTAATGAAATCTTCAATAAAGTCGATTTAAAAGCAGTTAATGCTTTACTTGCTGATAGTGGAGATGAGTTTAATAATTTAGCTGAAGCTATAGCTAATTCAGAAGGTGCAGCAGGAGATATGGCTGAAACAATGAATGCTAACTTATCAGGTCAAATTAAAATACTAAAATCTGCATTAGAAGGACTAGGAATAACTATATTTGAAGATATGGATAGTCCTTTGCAAGGTGTAGTTGAAACATTAACAGGATATGTTAATAAAATAAATGATACCTTAACAGCACATGATGATATTAAAGATGCTATGGAAGAATCAGGCATGAAAGCTGAAATGTTTGGTTACAAATTAGAAGATATACCTAATGGATTTGAAGGTGCTGCACAAGTAATAGGAGAAATAATAGCAGATATATTATTAAGATTTGCAGAAGCAGCTCCTAAAATGGTAGAAGTAGGAATATCTTTTATTAATGCTTTAGTTCAAGGATTGCAAGAGAACTTAGTTAAAATTACTGAATCAGTTGTAGAGTTAATTGAAGTTTTTGTAACAGGGTTTTTAGAAGTCATGCCAACCATTATAGAAGTAGGAGTACAAATAATAACAAGTTTAATTATAGGAATATCAGAGATGTTGCCTGAATTAATTCCTATAGCTATTACAGCTATTACAACTATAGGAAATTCAATAATTGAAAATTTACCTATTATATTAGAAGCAGCAGTACAAATTATAATGACTTTAATAAATGGTATGGCCGAATTAATACCTGAGCTAGTACCAATATCATTAGGTATAATTCAAATCATATTAAATACAATAATTGAAAATTTACCTTTAATAATTGAAGCTGGGATACAGCTAATTACTTCTTTGGTAGATGGAATATTGACAATGTTACCTGAAGTAATACCTATAGTTATACAATTAATATTTGTCATAATTGATACAATCATAGAGTATTTACCTCAATTGATTTTAATAGGTATGGAAATATTGCTTGCTTTAATCACTGGAATTATGGATAATTTGCCAACTTTAATTAACAGACTTCCAGAAATAATTGATGCGATAATAAATACCTTTATGACAAATCTACCCCTTATTATTGAAGTAGGTTTGCAACTAATAATGGCATTAATAGATGGATTAATTCAAAATATTGAATTATTAGTTGCTGCTGCATTGAAAATAATTGATTCTTTAGTAAATTTTTTATTAAATAATTTAAATCTATTAATTGACTCAGCTTTAAAAATGGTAATGGCTATAGTAGATGGATTATTGCAGAATTTAGATTTATTAATAGATGCTGCTATAACTTTGGTGCTTGCTATAATAGAAGGATTAATACAAAGTCTTCCTCAACTTGTTAACGCTGGTATTCAATTAGTTGTAGGAATAATAAGAGGTTTATTAAATGCTATACCTCAATTGGTTGCAGGTGGTATTCAGCTTATAATGGCTTTAATTGGTGCTATTGTTAGGCTAATACCTCAATTAATAGCTTTAGGCTTTCAATTAATTGGTGAATTAATAGGAGGAATATTAAAAGGACTTGGATTAATAGGAACTGCAGGTAAGAACATAATTAAGACTTTTATTTCTGCTGCTAAAGCAATGTTTTCAGGAGTTGTAAGAATAGGTACAGATTTGGTAAAAGGTATTTGGAGAGGTATAACAAACACTACTGGTTGGATATTAGGTAAGATTAAAGGCTTTGGAAAGTCAGTTATGAAAGGCATTAAAAGCATATTTGGAATTAAGTCACCTTCTACAATTATGAGAGACCAAGTAGGTAAAAACCTTACTCTTGGTATTGGTGTAGGACTTGAAAAAGGTATGCCAGATTTAAATAGAGAAGTAGATAAAGAAATGTCTAAATTAACTAGAAAAATGAAAGCTACAGTTGATTTAGAAAGTAATGATGTAGGAACAAAAATAACTGCTACTAGTGATTCTAATAAATATAATGTAGTGACTAAAGATGATAATAATAAAAATAATAATGAAAATAAAAGAGATAATTTAATTACTGGTAATACTTTTGTGATAAGAGAAGAAGCTGATATTAAAAAAGTAGCTAGAGAATTATATAAATTACAAGTAGAAAATGAAAGGGGGTAATATACTTGATTTTTAGAGGAGTAGATTTTTCAAATCATTTTAGAATATTAGATATAAGAAGAGGTATATTACCACCTCTTGATGTAAAGATAAAGAAGATACCTGGTAGAGCTGGTGTTATTATAGCTAACCAAGAAAAAAAGAGCAATATAATTGAAGAAGATATAATTGAAGTTGATATAGAACTTATGGAAAATAGTAAAAGTTTGCTAAGAAGCAAAATAAGAGAAGTTGCTTTCAAACTTATAGGAACTAATAAAGATAAATTGATATTAGCTGATGAACCTGATAAATATGATTTAGCTATTTTAACAGGTGATACTAATCTTAAAGAAATATATACAATCGGTACAACTACATTAAGATTTTTAAGACCTGAAGCTATTTCTTATGGTGATATAGTTACAGAGCCTTTAGATGGACTATTAGCTACTAATAATGGAACATATGAGTCTAAAGGTATTATAACAGTACAATTTAATTCAAATAGCTCATATTTAGATATTACTCTTCTTGATACAGGGGAGTTTTTATATTTAGAGCATGATTTTAATATAAACGATGAAGTAGTTATAGATTTAGAAAAAGAATCTATAAGAAAAAATGGATCATTGATTATGGATGATCTATATTTAGATAGTGATTTTTTTGCTATACCAGTTGGAAATTATGAAATTGACATCAAACCTATAGATGTTACTGCAAGTCTTAGTTATATTGAGAGGTGGTTATAAGTGAGATTTAGACTCTTTGATAAAAATGAAATATACAAAGGCAACTTAACAAATATATTAAAAGCTGAAAGAGAAGAAGAATTAAATGGAAAACATATACTTGAAACCACCATCTTAAATAAAGAAGATAACGCTGAATATATAGAGAAAAAAGGAAGATTGTTATATAAAGATAGATTAGGTAATTGGCAAGAATTTATTATAAGAGGAATTACATCTCCTCATGAAGATACTATTACCATGGATTTATATTGTGAAAACTCTATATATGAACTATGGGGAGACTATATAGAAGATAGAAGACCACAAAACACAACAGCTAATATAGCACTAGGAGTAGCACTAGAAGGTACTAGATTTGAAGTAGGTATAGTTGATGATCTAGGAGTTAGTTCTACTAATTTTTATCATATATTTGCTAAAGAAGCAGTAAACAAAGTAGCTGAAACTTGGAATTGTGAAATAAGAGTGAGGATAGTTGTAGTAGGCAATGAAGTAACTCATAGATATATTGACCTTCTTAAAAGACGTGGAGCTTACAGAGGAAAAAGATATGAATACAGTAAAGATTTACTATCTATAACTAAAACAGTTCATAATGATGACCCGGTTACTGCTCTTTATGGATATGGTAAGGGCGAGCAAATAGGTGATGGTTATGGCAGGAGAATAGATTTTAAAAATGTTGAGTGGAGTAAAGCTAATGGTGATCCATTAGACAAACCTTTAGGTCAAACTTATATATCAGACCCTAATGTATTGCAACAATGGGGTAGGCCTAATGGTAATGGCAGTAAAACTCATGTTTTTGACAAAGTTGATTATGATGATACAGAAGACGAGAATCAATTAATAATAGATACTTATGAAGAATATTTGAAAAGAAGTAAATTACAAATTAGTTATGAAGGTAAAGTAATTAATTTAAGAGAAACAGAAGGTAGTGAGCATGAAGGAGTAGAGCTTGGTGATGATGTAGGTGTTATAGATAAGGAATATAGACCTGCTATAAGAGTATTTGCTAGAGTATTAAGGTATAAAGAAGATTTATTAGATGCTACTAATGATGATGTAACATTAGCTAATTTTATAAAAGACATTACATCTAGATTAAAAGAAAATAAGAAGTTTATTGATAATTTTAGAGACAAATCAGGAGCTTGGGATAAAGCTGATTTCTTTGATAAAGATGGACTTCCTTCACAGTATCTTAAAAACCTAATAGATGAATTAAATACTAAAATGAATACCACAGGTGGATATACCTATTTTAGAGAAGGTAAAGGAATTGAAATATTAAACAAGCCTGAGGATATGAATCCAACAGAGTCTATGATGTTAGGTGGAGGATATATTGCTATTGCTGATAGTAAGCTACCAAACGGAGAATTCGACTATAAAACCTTTGGTACAGGAGCAGGATTTACAGCTGATTTAATTAGAACAGGTATACTGCAAGGTGGCAAAGTTAAGTTTGACCTTACAAATGGAACTTTGTTGATAGGGAATAGCATAGATGATTATAGCCTATTATTTGATGGGAATAGCCTAAAAATTAGGCTTAGCAATGGTAAAACAATAGAGCAAGAGATAACAGATGTAACAAATGAAGTAACAAGTGTTAAAAGCAGAACTGCAAGCTTAGAAACTAATGTAAACAGTATAACTGGTAGGGTATCTTCAACTGAAACTAATATAGGCACTATAAATGGTAATATAACTAGTTTAGATAGTAGATTAGACAGTGCAGAGTTAAAAATAACTCCTACTGCTATAACTTCTACTGTAGAAAGTAATACTACTACGTTGGTTAATAAAACTTCTATAATATCAGTGATAAATCAAACTGCTGAAACTATAAGAATTCAAGCAAGTAAAATAAATCTAGTTGGTGCAGTAACAGTATTAAGCGATATAACTGGCAACTTAGGAACTCTTACAGCAGGTACATTAAAAGGTGTAACGATAATATCTCAAGTAGGTACTAATAGAATTGAAATTGTTGGCGATACCCTAACAGCATATAAAAACGATAAAAAAAGTATAAGGTTTATCAATAAAAGTATGGAATTTTGGGATTGGTCTACTGGCAAAATGACTAATATACTATCATCTTCTAAATATGGTAGCGATAAATATGGTACTTCTATGTTATTATACTCGCAAGTAAACAGACATACTTATTTTGATATATCATCTGTAGGTACTTATAATGAAACTACAGGAAGTTGGACTGCTAATAATGTAGGATTTAGAATTCAACTTAATGGAAATAATGAATTTTCTGCTTTATTTGACCTTGATTATCCTCTAGAAATGTTAAATGCAATAGATATGAGAAATAATAACATTGTAAATATATATGATATCAGTGCGGTAGAGTATAATGTTAATTATTCTCTAAGATTTAATTTTGATAGAACTTGGGAATTTAAGGAATTAAGTAGTGGCTCTTCAAGTGCTTTAGGTTTAATTTGTGTTTCGGGCGGGAAAAGATTCTTGATAACAGACCCTCAATTTTATAGTTTGTTTTCTGCTCAACCTGGAGCAAACGGTTCTACTGGAATTGTAAAAGTAACAGGTAACTTCGAGGTAACAGGCTCTAAGAACTCTCTTATAAGGACAGAAAACTATGGAGATAGGCTATTGTATGCCGAAGAGTCTACAACAGCTTATTTTAGAGACTATATTAAGCTAAAACTAAACTCAGGCAAGCATACTATACAAATAGATAAGATGTTTCTTGAAACTATATCTAGTTATTATGTCATACCTGTGGTTAGAAATAGAGCTAAAGTATACATTGTAGAAGAAAATAAAGATAAATTTGTTGTAGAAGTGGAGGGTACAGCAGATGTAGTATTTATAATACAAGGAGTAAGAAGAGGTTATGAAAATATCTATATGGAAGAAAGTAATATAGAAGATAAAAGCAACAACGCTAAAACATTAAGAAGTATGCCTAAATTATTTAAGGAAAAAACTGCAAGACAAATAAAAGAAAGAAATTTACCTAAAAATAAGGAGTTGATGACTTGAAAGTAAGAGAAGTATATAATTTATACGAAGGAATAAAAGAGTTAATTGATAAGGAACTTAGTATCACTACAGCCTTTAAAATACAAAAGAATTTTACTAAGCTTGAAGATGAAGTAAAGCAAGCAGAAGTAATAAGAAAGAAAATAATAGATAAATATAAAGAAGGTGAATTTGAAGGTAATGCAAAGATTAAAGATGATTGCATAGATAAATTTAATGAAGAAATTGAAGAATTATTTAATCAGGATGTAGAGTTAGATTTAAAAGAAATTAATATTAGTGAGTTAGAAAACATTAAAATTAAACCTATAACTTTAAGCAGGTTAGATTTAATAATTATAGAATAGACACCTTTTTAGGTGTTATTTTTATGCCTTCCTTTTTTTTTAGGAGGTGAAGCATGGAAGATAATTTATGTAAACAGATAAGAGAGAATTTAAGTGAAAAAGTAGAAGAGAATAAAACTAATATAGATTTAGATGGCAGCTATTTAAGGAAGGTGATTAAATGGAATTAAAAGAATTAGGTTTACAAGATTTACAAATAGATTTCTCAAACAATTCAAGCTATCTAAGCCCTCTCTATGCAAAGGAAGGTGATGTAGGTACTAGAGGAATTAGATTGCAGATTTTAAATAATGGAGTAGCATTTGATGCAACAGGAGTTGATGTAAAGTTATTTTCTAGACCTTCAAAGCAATCAGAGGTATATGAGCTACCCTTCACAGAAACAGACGCAACCAAGGGCGAATATGAAGTGATATATACTACTGATATGTTAGTACCGGGTATTGTTTATTGTGAAATAGCATTAAAAGATAGTTTGAAAAATGAAAAAATATCTCATAAGAAATTAAAGTTATTGGTTGATAGTGGCTTTGTAACAGACAGTGCAATAGAGGGACATGACTCCTATCCTTTATTCGAACAACTTCTTGATGCAGGAGCAAATGAAATAGCAAGGCAAGATGCAGAACTAGTTAGAGAACAAAATGAAGATACAAGAATAGCAAATGAAACACAAAGAATTACAGATCACACTCAAAGAGGTGTTAGACTTACAGATTTAGAAGATGAAGTTGCTCAAGGTAAGTTAGATTACGATGAGTATAAAGAGTCTAAAATGTTACATGACTTAGACAATAATAAAAAGTATAACATAAACTTAGAAGTATCAGAAGGGCAACCAAGAATTAAAATAGAGGAGGTAATGTAAGATGGCAGATTTTTTAAATATACCTACTGAAAATACTCAAAAAGACATAGTTAAAGCTATTAATAGAATAGCAGACATACAAGAAGGGGTAGAAAAACCTAAAAGGTATGGAATAAAGATAAATAAAAATGACAGCAATCCAGATACTAGAATAGAGTATATTTTAGACGCTACAGGCTTTGTGCCAGCTAAAATGAATTATGAAACAGGAAAATTTGATTATGGTAGTTGGGCTGATATGTGGTTTATAAGAGATAACTACCCTTGCATGGTTAAATATGATGGTAAAGAAGATTATAGATTAGACCCAGATGACTATTCTAAAAAATTAGATGGGGAGCCTTCTGATATAGCTGACATATTATATGCCGGGAATGCAATGAGTGCTATTCCTTTAGTTTGGGTTAAGCAATATGAATTAGGGGGATATGAATATATTATCTTATGTGAAAAACAATATGATGAAACTTACAAAGCATATGCACATAGCAGAGCAGACGGCTCAATAATGGATAGAATTTACTTGTCTATGTTTAGGGGTGCAGATGATGGCACGCAATTAAGAAGTTTATCAGGGTTACAACCAATGCATTCAGAAACAGCTAACGCTGAAATAACAAAAGCTGAAGCTAATGGGGAGTTGTGGACCACTAGAACATGGGCTCATAGAAATATTATTAATTCATTACTTACAGTTATATCCAAACATGATAACTCTCAAACAGCTTTCGGAAATGGTAATCTTAATTATCAAGCTGATTTAGAACCTACTAAAGGCGTAATGCAAACAGGATTCTTAAATACAGAAGGGCAATTTAAAGGATATAATGATAGCATTCACCAGGTAAAAGTATTTCATATAGAAGCATGGTGGGCTGACCAGTATGATAGAATACAAGGGTTACTTAATGTAAATGGAGATATTAGAGTTAAAATGACACCTCCATATAATTTAGTTGGAACAGATTTTATTAGTACAGGGCTTACTCCAGCTGGCAAAAACGGATATTTAACAGAATCTGAAATGAGTAAATATGGAAGATTACCTGTAGTAGCTGACGCTGGAAGTTCAAATACGTACCAATGTGATTATTTTTATTTTAATAATACTATTACATCAGTGGCGCTTGTTGGTGGCTATTGCGGTAGTAGCTCGGCTTGTGGATTGTCGTTTGTCGGTCTGAGCAATTCGGCTGCGAACGCGTACTGGCCCATTGGCGCTGCCCTTTCTTGCGAACAACCTTTTGTTGCGAAGCAACCATAAAAAGGGGGTTTGGGGGATTTCTCCCCCAAGGATAAAAAAGAGAAAATAAAATATATTAGGGGTTTCGATGTGCGCT
>Ga0208412_1000374_pt1 | contig 25087 bp, 22 predicted proteins | sample AntDeeMetag02WF4_FD_184758 | JGI IMG/M metagenome (GOLD analysis project Ga0208412, IMG submission 184758) | Saline lake microbial communities from Deep Lake, Antarctica - Antarctic Deep Lake Metagenome 02WF4 (SPAdes) (version 2) | ecosystem: Environmental > Aquatic > Non-marine Saline and... | reverse complement strand
GAATTCACCTCTTTAACCCCCTTAGTCCCCCTAGAAGGGGGGTTTTACATTATAAAAGTAGAAAAATTAGTAACGAAAGTCCCCTCCTAGGGGATTTAGGGGTTCACCGGGAGTTTTCATGAATTCACCTCTAACCCCCTAAGCCCCCTAGAAGGGGGATTCTGAAAAAATATCGTTTAGGGTAAGGTGGCGTTAAGTCCCAGCCGCGGCAGGGATTTAGGGGTTTTTCTTATTTCGAACTTCATTTATCTTCTGTTCGATTTGCTGTAAAACGGTTTCAGTAGATAAAAGCACTTGTTCATTGGAGAACCTTAGGAGTGTCAGACTTTGAAATTTTAACAAGAGTGTGCGTTGCTCATCCATTTTCTGTTGTAAAGTTTGATTGTGATAACCTCCATCGACTTCAATGATCAAACCTAATTTATGGCAATAAAAATCAACTATGAATAAATGCAATGGGTGTTGACGCCTAAATTTATAACCCAAAAACTTTTTGCTTTTAAGATGTTTCCAGAGGTGTTTTTCAGCTCTGGTCATATTTTTCCTTAAAGATTTTGCCTTTGCAAATGCACTAACCGGCGCACCTTTAAACATCCCAGTGTCATAATTGTGTTTTCTACTTGAACTCATTATGCAATTTACTAAAAAACAGGTTAGAGTAGCGAAATTTCAACCCCCTGTTTCCCCCTAAATGGGGGATTAGTAAATAAAACATTTTTCATGGCTAGAAAGTGTTAAGTCCCCGCCGCGGCGGGGATTTAGGGTTAAACACGAACTTCTATGAATCCATCTTTTCAACCCCCTATGTCCCCCTAAATGAGGGATTAGTAAATAAAATATTTTTCATGGCTAGAAAGTGTTAAGTCCCCTCCTAGGGGATTTAGGGGTTAACGCGAACTTCTATAAATCCAAATCTTTAACCCCCTTAGTCCCCCTAGAAGGGGAATTTCACACTATAAAAGTAAAAAAATTAATAACGAAAGTCCCCTCCTAAGGGATTTAGGGGTTTTTTGAATCCACAATTCAAGGTCCAAACTTAAAATAGAACCATTAGTTTATGAATGACCTGAAAACCATAACTGAATTTTCATGCCTGGGTTTTCAAAATTCTTTCACTTTACCTTTTTTTACAAAAGAAAATCACTAATTTTCGCCGCATTGAAAATAAAGATAAGTGTTTTTTTATGAAAATTGATTTCAACCGCATTTGGCCGCACTTACTTGTGCTCGTGCTCTTCGTGATTATTTCCCTGATTTATTTCTATCCTGTTTTGAAGGGTGAAAAAATGATGCAACATGACATCAGCCAATATTCTGGAATGGCCCGGCAGGCAGATCAAATTAAAGATCAACAAAATAAAGAAATTTACTGGACCGATGCCGCTTTTGGTGGAATGCCCACTTATATCGTCGGCGCAAATTATCCACATAACTACATTCAAAAAATTGACTGGAAAATCCGTTTTTTACCTCGCCCGGCAGATTATCTGTTCCTTTATTTTGTGGGAATGTATATTCTGCTTTTGGTTCTCAGAACACGCTGGCAGACCGCTTTTCTGGGCGCGCTGGCTTTTGGTTTCAGTACATATCTGATGGTTATTATCGGGGTGGGCCACAATTCAAAAGTCCACGCGATTGCCTTTTTACCGATGATATTGGCGAGCGTTCTGCTCACTTTTAGGCGAAAATACCTCTGGGGAGGTTTGCTACTGGCCATAACCATGGCTTTAGAGGTCAATGCAAATCACCTGCAAATGACTTATTATTTGATGCTGTTGATTTTGATTTTAGGGGTGGTTTATCTCATCGATGCCTTCCGTAAAAAAATCCTTGGTCATTTTTTCAAAGCAGTGGGCGTGATGATTCTCGCTCTGGTCATTGGGATTGCCGCTAATGCCACTTCATTTCTCGCAACTCAAGAATATTCTGAATTCAGCACACGTGGCAAAACAGACCTTGAATTGCAGGAAACCGACAGCCACAACAAATCGGGATTGGATTATGATTACATCACCTCATATTCTTATGGAATTGCCGAAAGTTTAAATTTATTTATTCCCGATTTTATGGGTGGCGGCGCTGGAGAACCTAAATTGGACCGCGACTCTGAAACCTATCAAGCCTTGCGTGAAAAAGGCGCACAACCTCAGCAAGCCTTGCGCATCACGCAACAACTCCCCACATACTGGGGCGACCAACCTTATGTTGCCGCCCCTGCATACATTGGTGCTAGTGTGATTTTCCTGTTTGTGCTCGGGCTTTATCTCACCCGCTGGAAATTCAAAACTTGGGTGGTGGCCGGCAGTCTCCTCGTGCTGATGCTTTCCTGGGGGAAAAACTTTCCAGCGCTTTCCCATCTTTTTATCGATTACTTCCCGTTTTACGATAAATTTAGATCTGTATCTTCCATTCAGGTAATTTTGGAACTCTGCGTTCCTTTGATGGGAATGATGGGGCTTTATCAATTATTTAGAAATGAACGCACCCGAAAGGAAAAGCTCAACGCCCTGAAATGGTCATCCATTATTTGTGGTGGCGTGGCGGTGTTTTTCATTTTATTAAAATCAGTGTTTTTTGAATTTGAAGGCGCGCAGGACAGTCGGATCGCGAGTCAGTTGGGTCCCGATGTGATGCAGGCCTTGAGCGCTGACCGCAGTTCACTGCTCACTTCAAGCGCCATTCGCAGCTTGATCCTCGTGGCAATTGTTGCGGCCTTAACCTGGCTTTATTTAAAAGAAAAACTCAATAAAAATGCCTTGACCGTTTGTTTAGTGGTCGTTGTTTTATTTGACTTGGTGGGTGTGGACCGGCGTTATGTCTCGACCGATAAATTTGAAAAAGCCAGTGCCACCCGACAGGTTTTTCAAGCCAATGCTGCCGACAAGGAAATTATGAAGGACAAGGGGCATTACCGCGTTTATGACCTGTCGGTGAGTCCGTTTAATTCTGCGCGAACGTCTTATTTTCACAATTCCATCGGTGGTTATCACGGCGCAAAACCGCGCAGGATGCAGGAGCTCTATGCGCAGCATATTTCGCAGGGAAACCGCGAGGTGTTGAATATGTTGAACACAAAATATATCATTCAAAAAGGTCAAAATGGAGTGCAGGCCGTGCGGAATCCAAGTGCAAATGGAAATGCCTGGTTTGTCAAAAACGTAAAGCTAAAAGAAGATGCAACGGCTGTCTTCACAAGCTTAAACAGTTTTGATTCCCAAAAAACAGCTTTGATCAATAATAAGGAATTTGGCGAAGCCATTGGAACAACGCTATTTAAAGCTGCGCCTTCCGATCAAATTAAACTGACCGATTATTTCCCTGAGCGTTTGGCCTATGAATATTCTGCGCAACAAAAGCGTTTGGCGGTTTTTTCTGAAGTTTATTATCCTTACGGCTGGAAAGCTTATGTCGATGGCAAAGAAATCCCCATCCTCCGTGCCGATTTTAATTTACGCGCAGCGCTATTGCCCGCGGGAAAACACAAACTGGTTTTTAAATTTGAACCTCAAGTTGTGGAAACCGGAAGTGCTTTAATGATTGGCAGTTGCTCAATTATCCTAATTGTTTTAATTCTGGGAATTCTTATCGAAATCCGTAAAACCCGCCATAGACCTGAAACCGATACGCAATGAAAAAAGTGCTAATTGTTACATATTACTGGCCACCGGCCGGAGGTTCTGGCGTGCAACGCTGGTTGTATTTCACTAAATATCTGCGGGAATTTGGGATTGAACCCATCATTTATGCGCCCAGAAACCCTTCTTATCCTGTTATCGATGAATCCTTGAATGAGGAAATCCCTGAAAAGCTGAATATCATCAAAAGGCCTATCCGCGAGCCCAACCAATTAACGGGTCTTTTTCTGAAAAAACAGACTAAAAATTTGAGCAGTGGGATTATTGAAGCACCAAAAAATCAATCTTGGTTGCAAAAATCCATGCTTTATATCAGGGGCAATTTTTTTATTCCAGATGCGCGGGTGCTTTGGGTGAAGCCTTCAGTAAAATACCTGCATAAATTTTTGGGCCAAGAGGAAATTAAAACCGTCATCACCACTGGACCGCCACACAGCATGCATTTGATTGGTTTAGGTTTAAAAAAACGCTTGAACATAAAATGGATTGCCGATTTTCGGGATCCGTGGACGGAAATCCATTATCACAATAAATTGCCACTGACCAAAAAAAGCAAGCGCAAGCACAAGGAATTAGAAAAAAAAGTTTTAGAAAATTCCGATTCAATCCTAACAACCAGTTTGACTACTAAAAATAATTTTAAGGTTAAAACATCAACACCAGTCGATTTTCTGCCGAACGGTTTTACTGATTTTCAGAAAAAAAATTTTGCGTTGGATAAAAAATTTACACTATCTTATATAGGCAGGCTTTATGACGGTAATTACTTATTAGTGATACTGCAGGCATTGAGCGAATTGACTGAAGAAAATAAAGATTTTAAAAGCCATTTTCAATTTAATTATGTCGGGGATAATGAATCTATTATCCAAAGACTTTTCAAAAAATTTCATTTGGGAAAATTTTTAAATTGCACAGGACAAGTTTCCCACAGTCAATCTATAGATCATCAGCGGTCTTCTCAAGTACTTTTACTTTTATTGAGTGAAGATTTTACTTCTGAAATAATTCCCGGAAAACTTTTTGAATATTTGAACGCCAAACGCCCGATCATTGCCATTGGGCCAAAGAATTGGGATGTAAAGGAAATTTTAGATGAAACCCAGGGCGGCTCTTGTTTTAATTATAAAGATAAAGAAGGCTTAAAAAAACAGATCAAAACTCATTTTGAAGCTTATCAAAACCAAGACCTTCACGCCCATTCCAAAAACCTCGAGCAGTATCACCGGCGGGAGTTGACGGGAAAATTAGCTGGTTTGATTTAGACCCCCTAAGTCCTCGCCGCGGCGAGGGATTCCCTTTTAAAAAGTCCCTTGAGGGCCTGCCTGCACTTCGGCGATACTCAGTGTCCACCGGCAAAGGCAGGGATTTAGGGATTAGGCAAAAGCGCCTTTAAATAGCTCTGGCAAAGGTGTTTTGAGAAAAATAAACCATACCTCGCATACAAATTCACTCAACACCTTCAAACCGGAAACCCTTTTCCGAAAAATGTTTTAAAACTTTAGGTAAAACATAGCGCAACTTTCCCTCTATTTCCCGCGTGTCGTGAAAAAGGATTATGCTGCCTTCTGAAGCATATTTCAACACATTGCGCAGACATTGTTCAGGGCTGGTCTGTGAATCATAGTCTTTGCTTTGGACATCCCACATAATTATCTTATAGCCTTGTTCCAATAGTATTTTTTCCTGAACCTTTCCAAGCCTTCCAAAAGGAGGGCGGAACAGGTTTGAATTTATTACAGAATCTGCTTTTTCAACATCTTCTATATAAGCCTCTTCAAAGTTTGTTTTCCCATCGAGATGGCTAAAGGTGTGATTGCCAAATTTGTGGCCCTCCCTTTTTAAAGCATCAAAAATATCCGGTTGGTTTTTAATTTTTTTCCCGACACAAAAAAAAGTGGCTTTGGCATCAAATTCTTTCAATTGCTCCAACACCCACGGCGTTGTTTCTGGGGTTGGCCCGTCGTCAAAAGTCAAGTAAATTGTTTTTCCTTTCCTGGAGGGGATTTTCCAAACACGGTCTGGATAAATCCATTTTAATGGAAAAGGGGTTTTTACCCAATTCTTCTTAGGGAGAAAGCGTTTTAGGGCAGATGGTATTTGCAGCATCTTTTTAAGTTTATAGATATACTGATTTAATGCGATTTGAGAACAAAATTTTGAAACCGGTGAAAAATTTGTTCTACAAAAGCAAATATAGAAAACTTGTGGGATTTTAAATTTATTCTGTGGTTGTCCATAAAATAATCAAGCACAAATAGTTAAGGATATTTTACTGGCCTTTGAGCATAATAAATACTTTTTTAGGACAAGACAAACCCCCATTTTGAGACGTCAAAATCATACTCCTTTTGCAATTTCAACATATTGGGTTTGAGCTCTTGGTGAATGGATTTTTTTTGTTCTTCGGTCAGTCGCTTTTTTTCAACTGGGTTCTTTTTGCGTAAATGATTTTCCATATTCCGGCGGATGAATCTTGGGATCAACGGAATCAGCTTCCCAAAGTTTTTTCGCACAGAACGTTCCAAACTTGATTTTTGCCGGAGCTTGTTTTCTACGTAATATTCTTCCGGGAAGTAAGTTTCCGGTAAATCCAAAAACCTGTAAATTTCCTTGAGCACCGCTTCTGGGTTTTGCTTGATACGGCCGAAGTCGATGAGCAAAAAATCCTTTTTTTCAAAATAGGGTTCATACTGTTTCAATTGTAAATAATAATTGCTCAAATTAATGAGGTGGGATGAGCCAATATCTAAATTCCAGTTTTGACTATTATTACTTTTAGATTTCATAAAATTATAATGCGACTCAATTCTGTCAAACGGGTTACGCAAAAGGTAAATGAATTTAGGCTTCACCCCATATTCAAATATTTTTTTTGCCACATCTTTTTCTTTGGGGAACTTGGAATAGCTCGGGGCATCTTCCAATGTAATTTTATGAACTGAAGCATCAATCGTGAACAAGTCTTCATAAGCTTTGCCTTGGGCACTTTTCTTTATTTCCCCTGAAAAATATTCAGGTTCAATCATTATTGAAGGCGCAATGTTTGGATGTCCCCGCAAATAAGAACACATTGAACTCGTGGCCCCTTTCATTGTGCCGATTATTATGGCGTGTTTTATTTCAGGCATTAACTGATTGGATTTTTAGATTGGCTAAATTTACTGTTAATTTACAACTTTATATTTCAGCTTTGCAAATGGATATTTTCCACAGATTGAATTATGGGTTTCTTCTCAGCTGAGAAATCCAGCATTCTGGAAAATTGTATTTTTAAACCGACAAGCTTTAGGCTTGATCGCTTTAAAGTTCAATTATCTATTCTCAAAATTTTTATAGTCCGCATCTTTTTGGGACAAAAAAGGGTCTTTTGAAGGCCAATCTATTTTAAAATAAGGATCATTCCAGCGGATTCCTTTTTCTTTTCCAGGTGAGTAAAATTCCGAAACCAGATAGCTTATTTCAGAATTTTTTGTCAAGGTCAAAAATCCGTGGGCAAAACCTTTGGGAACATAGATTTGACGTGAATTCTCTTGAGAAAGTTCTACTGCAATATACTCGCCATAAGTTTTTGAATTTTCACGCAAATCAATTATTACATCAACTATTTTCCCGACCGTGCAACGGATCAATTTTACTTCTTCGGCCCCATCAGTTTGATAATGCATTCCTCGCAAAGTGTGTTTTTTGAGGGTTTGCGACATATTCCCTTGAACAAAATGAGTTTGAAGCCCTTTTTCTTTAAATTCATTTGCACAGAAGGTCCGGGCAAAGAAACCCCTGTTGTCTTTTTTTTTATCTAAATCAATAATAAAAGCGCCTTTTAATTTTGTTTCCTTAAAAATCATAGTGCCCAAGTTGTTTTATTGGTTTTTGCTAAAAGGGTATAATCCCCGATTTGTTTTTTACGCTGTGTGTAAGTATTTTCATTTTCAAGATAACCATCAACTGTGTAGCGGATGGTTTCTTCAAAAGAAAGCTGTGGCAACCAGTTTAGCTCGTTTGCAGCTTTGGTAATGTCCAGTTTAAGTAAATTTGCTTCGTGATGTTTAGTCTTTTTATCGTCGGTTTCAAATGAAAGCGATGTGGTCTTATTAATTTCTTTCACAACATCCATAACTGAAAAATGCCTGTAAGTGCTCGGCCCAAAATTCCAAGCGCCTTCTATTTTTTTTGATTCAGCTGTTTTTAAAGCCAACTGTAAATAACCGGAAAGTGGTTCGAGAACGTGTTGCCAAGGCCGTGTGGCATTGGGGTTTCGTATTTTAAAAACAGTGCCTTCCCGCTGATTTTTAAAAATATCGGGGATTAAGCGATTCGCTGACCAATCGCCGCCACCGATAACATTCCCGGCGCGAACAGACACGACTGCAGCATTTGAATTTTGAAAAAAAGATTGACGGAACGATTTAATAACTAATTCTGCACAAGCTTTTGAGGCAGAATAAGGATCAGCGCCACCCAGTTCATCGTTTTCACGATAACCCCAAACTTGTTCATTATTTTCATAACATTTGTCACTCGTGATCGCTACAACAGATTTTAAATTCGAGCAATTTTTTGCAGCTTGAAGAATATTTGCCGTTCCCATCACATTGGTTTGCAGTGTCTCAAGAGGATCTTCATAGGAATCAATAACCAATGCTTGCGCCGCGAGATGAAAAATATAATCAGGGGAAATAGTTTCAACTGTTTCTTTCAATTGTTTAAAATCAGTAATATCGGCATAAGTTTGATCGATTTTTTCTTCTAATTTACATTGAACAAAATTGTCAAGTTCATTTTTTGGTCGTAAGGCATACCCATAAACTTCTGCCCCGAGTTCATTAAGCCAAATTGACAACCAAGACCCTTTAAAACCGGTGCTTCCCGTAATCAAAACCTTTTTATCCTTGAAGCGGTTAAATAGAGATTGTTCACTCATTATTTTTTAATTTTTGCGGGCTTCTAAAAATTTAAAAATCTTTTCCGCTTCATTTTTGAAATGATTTTTGGCTTGATATGGAAAGCTTTGTTTTAATTTAGAAGAATCAATTTTTAAAGGCTTACCCGCTTCGGTTTTATCATCTGTATTAACTTCGATTTCCAATGTTTTACCGTAATAATCAGAATAAGCACTTTGTACGGCCTTTGCCACATCCAACAAACTGAATGCTTTTCCACTACTCAAATTATAAGTTTCATTTGTCGCTTTCGCTGAGGCTATTTTTTCAAAAATGGAACACACATCGCCCATCCAAATAAAATCGCGGGTCGCTTGCCCATTTCCTTTCAATTTTATGATTTGATTTTCATAAGCCATTTGACTCAAATCATTTAAAATTAAATACCATTTTGATGAGTCGTAGTCTTTCGGGCAGCCATAACTATTGGATAATCGAATTATAGTATATGGAATGTCAAATATAGCTTGATATTGTTTCAAGTAATATTCTGCAAAAAGATGACTCATCCCATAATCGTTGAGAGGCTTTGGAATGGTTTTTTCGGATATTCTTCCCGATTTTTTTCCATAAATATGAAAAGTTGAAAGGTAAATGAAATTTTTGGGTGGATGGTCTTTTATGGCTTCGAGAACATTTCGCGTTCCCCAAGCGTTCACGTTTAATGCCTTTTGTTCATAATTGTTGACGAAATGATCATTTACACTGGCAACGTGAATTATAATATCATATTGCTTTTTTAAAGCTTTTTCACATTGTCTCTCATCTGAAATATCACACATAATCATTTCAAACTGGTCTTCAAATTCCAATTCACGCTTTCTTTTTGTCAAAACAGTTACGTGATAACCAGAATCACAAAAATAATGTGTCAGCCAAGACCCAAGATTTCCAAGGCCACCGGTAATCAGTATTTCTTTTTTCAATCCCATATTTTCCAAGGTGGGTTTTCTTCATTCCACAGTTCGTTTAATTTTTGGTTATCGCGCAAAGTATCCATAGCGTGCCAAAAACCCTTATGCCGATAAGCGTGCATCTGGCCTTCATCAGCCAAACTTTCCATTGGTTTGCGCTCAAACATTTGATGATCCCCTTCGATATAATCTAAAACTTTAGGCTCACACACCATAAAGCCGCCATTTACCCAATGATTATCGTTTTTGGGTTTTTCATTGAACCCTTTCACAATCTCATCTTGACCAATATTGACAATTCCATACCGGCCAACAGGCTGAATAACAGTCATTGTCATAAGCTTATTAGCAGTGTGATGCGATTTGACGAGTTTTTTAATATCTATATTCGCCACTCCATCTCCATAAGTACACAAAAATGGTTCATCACCGATATGTTCTTTTGCCTGCTTAATGCGTCCACCCGTCATTGTGTGGTAACCTGTGTCCAATAAAGTAACTTTCCAATCTTCAGAATTACTGCTATGCACTGAAACATCATTGGATTTTAGGTCAATGGTCAGATCACTGTTGTGCATAAAAAAGTTTGAGAAATACTCTTTAATAATATGACCTTTATAGCCGAGCAACACCACAAACTCATTAAACCCTTGCTGGGCATAAATTTTCATAATATGGTAGAGAATTGGTTTACCGCCAATTTCAACCATTGGTTTAGGTTTAATTTGTGTTTCTTCACTCAAGCGCGTCCCAAAACCTCCAGCTAATATGAGTACTTTCATAATTGATAACTCTGTTTATTCTTAAAAATATATAGATTAAAAAATTCCGTTATCATTCCTTTGCAATAGCCGAGCATTAAAGCGTTGGTGCAAATTACTGAAAATAATCCGGTAAGCCCATTTTTTGAATTTAAACTGGAAAAAATTAAAATCAATAAATTGTAAATAAAGAATGGAATTGCAAGCCAACTTCCCAATTCACTTGAAAAAAGAAAAGACAGGATAATTATAAAGACATAACCACAATAAGCTAATGGCAATAAATGCAACCACTTGAAAGAATTTTTGACAAGTTGGCTAATGTTAATCCTTGCTTTTCCAAAAAAATTAATTTGTTGAAAAAATGTTTTAAGTGTTTTTTTCCTTTCGTGGAAAACATAAGCATTTTCGATCAATCCCGTTTTAAATCCATTTTTAATAATGCGGTGGCTCCATTCAATATCCTCGCCCATAAAAGGGATATTGAAACCACCAACAGTTTCGAAAACCTCTCGCGAAACCCCCATATTAAAGCTTCTGGGATAATACTGACCAACTTTGGATTTTTTCCCGCGTGTCCCTCCTGTCGTTAAAAAAGAAGTCATACAAAAATTAACGGCTTTTTGAAAGGTTGACGAAGCTGGATGAAGTTTATCGGGACCACCAAAAGCATCGAGATAATGATTTTGAAGATGATTGTTTATATTTTCCAAATAAAAATCAGGTAGCAATATATCAGAATCCAAAATCACAAAAAAATCACCCTTGGCCTTTTTCATTCCCGCATTTCTGGAAAACCCTTGACCATTATTACCTTCTAAAACATAGTGCACATCGATCAAGTTTGAAAAAGACTCCACAACCTTATCAGATTTTATAGAAGAACCACTCTCGACCACAATGGTTTCAAAATTTTTAAATTTTTGTTCGGTCAAACAAGAAAGCAAGGATTTTATGTGATCTGGACGATTGAAAACAGGAATGATCAGTGAATAGAAAATGCTCATCGTGGCGGTATCAGATTCAGATATTTACTGAATTAAAACTTTTGCTCAAATATATGAACTTTTTGACCAATGTGTTATTATCAACCGGTTGTCTGATTAGTTAGAATAAACTGATTTTTTTTCTCAAATGAAAAAAGCACGGCGAAAGCCGTGCTTTGAAGTTTAACCAACTGAAAACCAGTTTATTTTTTTACCAGTTTCTTGGTTACAGTAAACTGACCTTTGGAGATTTCCAGAAAATAAGTTCCAGTTGAAAGATTTCCTGAACTTTGGGTAAAATCATTATGTCCTGCTTGCAAGGTTTTAGTTGAAGAGTGAAGCAGTTTGCCGTTTAAATTATAAAGCTTAATAGTCGCATCACCTTTGACCACCGTTTCCAAGCCGATTTTCCAATTTGAATGAGTTGGGTTTAGGCTCACCGTCACTGTTTTTTTGAAGGATGTGTGTGTCTGGGTTTTGCTAATAATCCCATAAATATATTAAAGTTAAATCCCTCTTTTAGGGGGACTTCGGGGGGAGGGGGTCAACATACTGGAGTCAACAAAAACGATTAATCTTTCGTTAAACAAATTTCAAAACACCGGTCTATAAAAATATTCCCTTAACTTTAGCTGTCCTAAGAAAGTAGTTTAGTAAAATAAATACCGGTTTAAATTGACATTCCATTATGAGCGACCAAAAAAACACTAACCAAACCGAAAACCAAGAATGGCTGGATTCCTTAAAATGGGTCTTGGAAAACGAACCCAAAAAGCGAACCGCCGAACTTTTGAAATTGCTTCAAGAGGAAGCCACAAAAAATGGTGTCCAACTTCCGCAGCAAATTTCTACAGCTTACGCGAACACCATTTCAAAGGACGCTGAAAATGATTATCCCGGTGATCTCGAAATCGAGGAAAAATTAATGGCATATATCCGCTGGAACGCAATGGCGATGGTGGTGAAAGCAAACCGCAATGATGCTGGCATCGGCGGGCATATTTCCACTTATGGCTCAATCGCCAATTTGTGGGAAGTGGGTTTTAATCACTTTTTCACAATCGATGAAAACAATATCGCTGACCAGGTTTACTTTCAAGGCCACGCTTCGCCAGGTATTTATTCCCGGGCATTTTTGGAAGGCCGTCTCGACGAAGAAAACCTCACGGAATTCCGTCACGAGATACAATCTGAAAAAGGCCTGAGCTCTTATCCCCACCCGCATTTGATGCCCAATTTCTGGAGTAATCCCACGGTTTCAATGGGCTTGGGGGCCATTCAGGCGATTTACCGCGCAAAATTCAATAAGTATATGCACCAGCGCGAATTGATCGATAATAACGAACAGCACGTGTGGGCATTTCTCGGCGATGGTGAAATGGACGAAACCGAAGCCCGAGGCGCCATTAGCATTGCGGCTGAATATAAACTCGACAACCTCATTTTTGTGATCGATTGCAATATGCAGCGCCTCGACGGCCCCGTGCGCGGGAACGGAAAAATTATCCAGGAACTCGAAGGCCAGTTTAAAGGCTCTGGTTGGAATGTCATCAAACTGCTTTGGGGCGAAGGCTGGGACGATTTGATCCATAAAGATAAAAGCGGCAAATTGCTCAAAAAACTCAATAAAGCCACCGATGGCGAACTTCAGCATTATGCTTATTCGGACGGGAAATATATGCGCGAAAACTTTTTTAGCGATGATGAAGACCTCAAAAAATTGGTTAAAGATTTTTCAGATGAAGATTTGAAAACAATGAAGCGCGGCGGCCACGACCCGGTCAAAATTTTTAATGCTTATCAAAAAGCTGTGGAACACAAAGAACAGCCAACGATTATTCTCGCCCAGACGATCAAAGGTTATGGTCAGGGAAGCGCTGGAGAGGCCAGCAATGTATCGCATAAAACCAAGGATTTCAACGAAAAACAGCTCAAGCACTTCCGCGATTTTTTTGATGTTCCCTTAAAAGACAAGGAGCTCGACAAACTGCCTTTTATAAAGCCTAAAAAAGACAGCGACGAAGGAGACTACTTAAAGGAAAAACGCAAAGAACTTGGCGGTTTTCTTCCGCAACGCACCGACAAAAGCTCAAAAATCGGAAAGCTGGATAAATCCATTTTTAAAAGTTTTTTGAAGGGTTCCGGTAAAGATGAGGTCGCCACCACAATGGCGATGGTGAAGATTTTGAGCAAATTGCTGAAGGATGAAGAAATCGGCAAATTGATTGTTCCCATTACGCCCGATGAATCCAGGACTTTCGGAATGGAATCCCTGTTTCGCCAAGTCGGGATTTATGCCCCCGAAGGTCAAAAATATGATCCGGTCGATAAAGAGAGTTTACTATTTTATAAAGAAGCGAAAAACGGCGCGATTATCGAGGAAGGTATTACTGAATCTGGCTGTATGGCCGAATTTATTGCCGCGGGAACGACATATTTGACCCACGGCATAAACACCATTCCGTTTTATTTCTTCTATTCGATGTTCGGTTTTCAACGCACCGGCGATTTGATCTGGGCCGCTGCCGATGCCGGCGCAAAAGGTTTCTTGATGGGTGGCATTTCAGGACGCACAAGTATTCCCGGCGAAGGCCTTCAGCATCAAGACGGCAACAGTCATTTAAATGCTTTGGCGTTTCCAAATGTCCGCGCTTATGATCCTGCCTTTGCTTATGAACTGGCAACGCTGGTCAAGCACGGAATTGAAGAAATGTATGGCGAGAAAAAGGATGTGTTTTATTACATCACCATCAACAATGACACTTATCGAATGCCAAAAATCCCAAAAGACGTCAAAGAAAAAGATATCGTCAATGGCCTGTATCGGTTTAAAAAATCTGATTCGCGGAAGCGAAAGCGCAAAGCACATCTTTTCGGAAGCGGCGCCATTATGAGTGAAGTCCTTGAAGCGGCAGAAATTCTGGAAGATAAATTTGACGTCGGCACCGATATTTGGAGCATCACAGGTTATAAAGCACTTTACGACAACGCTATAGATATTGAACGCGAAAACCGTTTGAACGGAACACAGAAAAAGAACACCGTTGAAAAGAATTTGGACGGCGAAAAGGGAAGTTTTGTGGCCGCTTCAGATTATGTCAAAGCGCTGCCGCAAAGCATTTCACAATACTTCCCCGAAAAATTGATCAGTCTCGGCACCGATGGCTTTGGGCGAAGCGATAATCGGCAAGCCCTGCGCGGATTTTTTGAAGTCGATGCCAAGCACATTGCTTATGCCGCACTCTATGGCTTGAGCGAACAGGATCAAATTTCAAAAAGCGAGCTCAAAACCGCCGCTAAAAAACTGAAAATCAATCTTAAAAAAGTAAATCCGAGGACAGATTAACGTTTCCCCTCGTTACTTATAAAACTCATTTGAATTATGGCAAAAGAAATAAAAATACCGGAAATTTCAGAAGGTGTTGAAACCGCAACCGTAGGCGAAATACTGGTTTCTGAAGGCGATAGCATTGAAGAAGGCCAAGAAGTGCTTTCTGTGGAAACCGACAAAGCTACCGCTGAAGTCCCCGCCAGCAGTGGCGGAACGATTAAAGAAATTAAAGTCAGCCAAGGCGATGAAGTCAATGTGGGCGATGTTGTGATTTTGCTTGAAGAAAGCGATGAAGGTGAAGGCGAAAATGAAGATGAAGTCGAAGATGAAAATGAAGGTGACTCTAAAGAAAAGGATAAATCTGACGACGAGGATGAAGCTGATGCGGAAGAAAAAGAAGCTAAAAAAGAAAGTGATTCTGAAGAAGACGATGATGACAAAAATGATGAATCAAAAGATAAAGCTGAAGCCGAGGATGACAAAGGCGGAGACAAATCTTCTAAAAAAGAGAAAGAGGATTCTTCCAAAGAAGATGATAAAAATACTTCCTCAAAAAACGGTTCAAAAATTCACGCTTCACCAGGAACGCGCAGGATCGCCCGCGAAATGGGCGTTGACCTCAGCGCTATAGAAGGCAGCGGCGACGGTGGAAGGATCACTGCCGACGATGTCAAAAATCACAGCAAAGGCGGCGGTAGTTCCCAAAAAACCGGAACTTCCGGGCTTTCAAAATTACCCGACTTCAGTAAATGGGGCGCTACCGAAACTAAAAAGCTCAACAACATCCGTAAAAAAACAGCCGAAAATATGAGCGCTTCTTGGCAAAATATCCCACACGTTTTCCAATTTGAAGAAGCCGATATTTCAGCAATCGAGGAATATATCGAAGACCACCGGGAAAAGGTCAAAAAAGCTGGCGGAAAACTCACGATCACGGCCGTTTTGACCAAAGTCGTTGCGATGGCCTTGCACCGTTTCCCAAAATTCAATGCCAGCCTTGATTTGGAAAATGAGCAAATGATTTTGAAAAAATATGTCAATATCAGCGTTGCCGTGGCCACCGAAAAAGGATTGCTCGTGCCTGTTCTCAAAAATGCCGATCAAAAAAGTATTACCGCAATTGCCGTCGAAATCGGTGAACTCGCCCAACAAGCCCGCGATGGAAAACTGAGCCAAGACGATATGAAAGGCGGCAATTTTTCCATTTCCAACCTCGGCGGCGTTGGCGGAACTAATTTTACGCCAATCGTTTATCATCCGCAAGCAGCGATTCTCGGTGTTTCCAGGGCACAAACAAAACCACTCTGGAATGAAGAACTCAGCGATTTTGAACCGCGTTCTATTTTACCGATCAGCTTGTCCTATGACCATCGCCTGATCGACGGCGCCGAAGGAGCTGAATTTGCCCACTGGATTGCGCGGGCCTTAGAAGACCCTTTTTCTGCTTTGATGGAATAGGTTGAAATACGATTTACGATGTACGAAATACGATTTGCGAAGTGGGAAGGCTGAAAAAGTTAATCGTTAAAGGTTATTTGTTAATTGGAATAGAAAAAAGTTGAATTTGAAGCGCCGCACTGAGCCTGCCTTTACCGGCGGCCACTGAGCATAGCCGAAGTGCAGGCAGACATTTTGCCGAAGTGTCGAAATTGAATGGCTAAAAATCTAAATTTAAAATAAAAGCGTAAATTTGAGCTATATGGAAACCACTGAAACAAAACCCGATCTGATACAGCATTACTATTCACTTTTGAAAAATCTGAACAGGAATAGCAAATTAGAATTGATCGCAAAATTATCTCATTCTATGAAATCAAGTAAAGAGGTAAAAGATGATTCCTGGAAATCCTTATTTGGAGCTTTGGAACTTGACGAAACTTCCGAAACTTTTATCGACGGCTTGGAAAAAGATAGAAACTTTACCAATAAAAATTTTGACTTGTGAAACGATTTTTATTAGATACAAACACAATAATTTATTTTTTAAATGGTCAATATAATTTAAGGCAAAAAATTGATCGCATAGGAATAGAAAATTGTTTTGTATCCGAAATAACAATTGCAGAATTAAAATACGGTATTGAAAAAAGTAAAAAACAGGACAAAAACAGAAAAGTAATAGATGACTTCCAGAAGCAAATTGATGTTTTACCAATCTATCCAGCCCTTGATATTTATGCCAAAGAAAAAGCGCGTTTAAAAATTAAGGGTAAAACAGTTGATGATTTTGATCTTTTGATTGGCGCTACGGCCATTTTTAATGATTTAATTATCATCACCAAAAATACACGCCATTTCAAAAGATTAAAAGAGATAGAGATTGAAGATTGGACTATAAATTAAAAACGACCAGAGAAATCAGGTTTCAAGCGATTCTTAAAATAAGGTTTCTAAAATCAAAATGTTTACTTCTAAATTTGGAATTCGCTTCATACTCATCTTGCGCGTTTACAAATTTGAAATAAAAAATTTGAACTCTGAAATTTGAAATAATTATGGCTACAGAAAACAAAAAACAACTCATCATCATTGGTGCTGGCCCTGGCGGTTATGCCGCAGCTTTTAAGGCGGCAGATTTAGGCCTGAAAGTAACGCTCATCGATCCTGAGAAAAACCCCGGTGGCGTGTGTCTTTATCGTGGCTGTATTCCTTCCAAAGCCTTGTTGCATTTGGCAAAGGTCAAGGAAGAAGCCCTGAAAGCTTCGGAATGGGGTTTGGATTTTAAAGAGCCTAAAATTGACCGCAAGAAAATAGCGGATTGGAAAGAAAGCGTCGTCAAAAAACTGACCGGCGGTCTGGGCAAACTTTCCAAATCCCGAAAAATTGATTTTATTCAGGGAAAAGCGCGTTTTTTAAATAAACATTCGGTAAAGGTCAAAAAAAAGGACGGTTCTTCCGAAACCTTAAAATTTGAAAACGCCATTATCGCAACCGGTTCGTCGCCGGCAAGCTTACCAGATCTGGAAATTGATCACGACAAAATTTGGGATTCCAAAGATGCCTTGGACGTTAAAGATATCCCGAAAAAACTTTTGATCATCGGGGGAGGTTATATCGGGCTGGAAATCGGAAGTGTCTATTCCGCTTTGGGAACCGAAGTTTCCATTGCTGAAATGACCGACGGATTTTTACCCGGCACCGATCGCGATTTAGTGGACGTTTTCGCCAAAAACCACCCTTTTAAAAATGTGTATTTCAACACCAAAGTCGATAAAGTCAAGGTTGAAAAAAAGGGAGTAAAAGTCAGCCTAAAGACAAAAGATAAAACCAAAAATAAAAAATTTGACCGGGTGTTGGTCGCTATTGGCCGCAAACCCAGAACAGAAAATATAGGTTTAAAAAACGCTGGTATTTCGCTTAATGACAACGGCTTTATTTCAGTTAATTCAAAACGTGAAACCGAGGTTGAAAATATTTACGCCATTGGCGATTTAACCGGCGAACCACTTCTTGCACACAAAGCTTCTCACGAAGGCATTGTCGCTGCGGAAGCCATCGCCGGCGAAAAAGGCGCAGGTTATGATCCAAAAGTGATCCCGGGAATCGTGTTTACCAATCCTGAAATGGCGTGGTGCGGCTTGATGGAAACCCAAGCCAAAGAAGAAGACCGCAAGATAAAAGTTATGAAATTTCCGTGGTCAGCCTCGGGGCGTGCGATTGCCATCGGCGAAGACAAAGGTGTCACAAAATTACTGATCGATCCAGAAACGGAAGCTATTCTCGGTGGTGGCGTCGCCGGAAAAAATGCAGGAAGCCTGATTCCTGAAATTGCCCTTGCCATTGAAATGGGAACGACGGCCCGTGATCTTTCACTGACCATTCACCCCCACCCCACTCTTTCTGAAACCATAATGGAAAGCGCTGAACTGTTTTTTGGCGGGGCAACACATCTTGGGAAGAAATAGATTTCAATTAAAATAACAAAAACCCACCCATTGATTTTGGGCAGGCTTTGATCAACATTACAATAAAATTGGTTTTCCAGTTGTAAACGGTATTCCTTCAATACGAGAGCTTACTATTTAATTTAACGATGGCGGCATGTGCACGACCACAGTGCCAGATACCTGAACCGTTTCATCACCTTCATCGGTTTCAAAAGTGCCATTAAAGATGAGTTTATACGACGCAAGGCCACTCGTGGTCGTAACGGTTTTATAATTGATATTTGATAATTCAACACTTCCAGAAATGGCTTCATAACCATCTTCTATTGGCGGGGATAGAATAATGGACAATTCTGAAGCCTTATCACCTTCGGAACCAAAATCGGGGGTTTGGCCATTGACTTCATAAAAACTTCCAATGATGCTAATCTCGCTATTGCCAAGAAAAAAGCTTTTAGCTTTAGTGCCATCTTCGAGGATTTCATAGATTGAAAGGTTGGTGATTCCCTCAGTATAGCTATTGTCAATTTCTCCAGAAACATTTTTTTCACCAGCACTTCCACCGGTTATGGTAATATCATAAGTGTGTGGATCACCTTGTTGACCAGTGGGGTCTCCCGGATCACCATCTGGGCCACTGTTGTTATCATCGCTGCTGCAGCCGGCCAGAATTGTGATAAAGGTGAGCAGAATTACATAAGTTGTTTTCTTTAAAGTTTTCATGAAAATAGTTTTGTTTGAGTTTTAGAGTGTTAAAGTAGTTCTTGGTTCCCTTAAATCAAAGGGTAATTGTACCTGTGGTATGAAATATTTTGTGAATGGTTCGATTTCGTATATGGATGGTAATTGGCTATATTTTTTATTTGTTTCGTCATTTTTCGCCCTTTTTTAAAAAATTCAGTAAACGAAAAAGCCCACCCAAATCAATGGGCGGGCTTTTTTGAACACAACAAAACTAAATTATCGCCGTCGCGCCCTTTGGAAACTGTCGATTTTACTTTTCATCATTTTCCGTTCTTTTCTGGGTTGTTTGTAAATAAAGCCCCCTTCTTGTCCATCAAGTGCATACCAGGAATTTTCCATAACTTTATAATCTCCCTTTCCTGAAGAGCTGCCCCCATTATATTTCTCACTGAATGAAACGGAAACCAATGAATATCCATTGTGGAATTGCCGCGGATAAGAAGCGTGGTTCAGAATATCATTTGTTATGGCTACCTCGCCGTCAGTACCAATAAAAATCCATTTGCCCTCTTTTTTTACAGCCGCCAAACCTTCTGAAAATGAATGTCCTTAATATTTAAAATTTGAGAGGCTGTAAAGTATTACAGCGTTATTTCTAAAATCACCTTCACTCTCTCTAATCTGTCAATCATCATTTTCAACAGGCTTGGATCTTTGGCAATTACCAGCCAAGAACAGCTACCAAAAACTACCTGTTCTTCCTTTTGGTCATAAACTTCCCTTCAATAGTCACTTTTCGATGACTTTTTGAATAAAGGGTTCCGGTGAAAGTGCCTTCTGCGTGAGTTTTACTAATGGATATGAAGGTGATTTTTGCTTGGCCTTCTTTTCCGTCCGCGCTTTTAAAATGCCAAGAGCGGTACATTTCGTCAAGCGCACTTTTTTTGTTTACCGACGCAATAGTAAGGCTCACACCCGAATTTTTGTAAGTCTTATTTTTAATAGGTTCTGAGTTTATCAATTTCAGCATCACCATTAATTTGTAATCTGTCATATTAGCAGAAAACTTAGTGGGTGACCCCAAACCTCCCTTTTGCTTGCTGATTTTCATTTCAATGGTGCTGCCATCATCCATTTGAATGGTGGCGTAGGCATCGTTTTTTGTTTCTGTTTTCGACGATGAATCATCATCTGTCGTATTTTTATTTTTTGAATTGTCCTTACAGCCCACGAGAATTAGTCCGAAGATTCCTAAAAGCATCACTAATCGTCTTGTTTTTAACATAATTGTTTGTTTTAAAATTAATAAGTTTTATTTCTGTAAAATGAATAGAAACAGGCAATTCCAAACTCGATTCATCACTTGTAAATAGAGTTTTTTTATACTTTTAATTTTTTCTCATTTGTTTTGCCAAAGCTGTATGCATTTTTAATCTATTGAACCTCATAGTATTGTGGCACTCTAATCCAGATGTGGAGTTTGCTCATTACAGTAGCCCCATTTTCCTTCAATCGCTGTAAAATTATCATCGCTATAAATCTCATTAACTCAATCCAAGTTCATAAAAACAAAAACCAAAGGCTCAAAACCGGGTTTTGCCCTATCTCGACCACTTCTATCGCCATGAGGAATCTCTTCTAACTTCAAGGTTGTATCATTAATCTGCATAATTCTATATTTTGTAATGGGAGGAAAAAGACTATCTCGATAGCGACGACTTTTTGCTAAATCAACATTTAAAATCTTACCTTCCACATGATAACGGCCAATAAAATACTCATGAATCATACAACTTTCATCGTACCATCGCAAGGTCATTTTGTGATCTGAAGAAAAGTGCAAGCGGTCTCCCTTTCTATGACATATATTTCGGTAATCCTCCAGCTGACTGTTTGAATGTTTGTTTAATATACCTGTTTTTTCAAACGTCCAACTGCCCCAGAGACTACCTGGAAGTGGCTGCTGTAGTGGCAAACAACCCCACATCATAGTGCAAACAAATACTAATAAAATCGCATTCCTGAATTGTAAAGTTTTCATCAGTATTTTGTTTTAGCGTGTTTGCAAAATAGATATCATCTTTTGGTAATCCTATGAGGGTCAAATTCTTTTAATCACTTTTTGAGCTAAGACAGAGGTTTTATCAATCATACCTTGAGTGTCTTTAGGCTTGTCTTCACCTGGCATCACCATCACGGAATGAGACACATAAAAGATGTAACCATCGGCGGCCACGCGCAATTGCCCGCCACCCAGGTCGCTCCACGAAGCCCTATCGCCAACCCCAGAAACGGATTGCATCTTTCGTTTAGCAAAAACCGTTTTATTTTGTTGTTCCCAGGCTTTATCGATTTGGCTGTCGGTGCGCTTTCCGCCACTGGCAAAATTCAATATGACAGAATACCTCATAAATTTTTCGCTCGAAGCCTCCCAGTCATAAGAACAAATCGCATTTCTATCTTCTTCCTGTTTTAATTCTATCGCATCAGAAAGCTCAAAAACCGACCGGATGTCATCTTTAGTAAGTAATTGACAGATATCATCGCGCTTGCTTGAACCGGCAAAACTATCGTCATCTTCAAATTGATCGACTTGGTCTTTTAAATTTTTTTCACTTTTTTGATCTTTGCAAGACACTCCTGTAGTGATTAAGAAAAAAAGCATCAAAACACTTAGTATTTTGGGTGATTTTAAAACTGTTTTCATAATAATTCAGTTTTAATTAGATTCTTTCGATCACTTGTTTTGCCAGGGCCTTAGCTTTGTCAATCCTATCTTGGTCACCCAAAGGACTATCCTTCTCTGGTCTTACTGAAATAAATATATTAAGAACATACCCTTTGGCTATCACGCTCAACCGTCCGCCATAGAGATCGCTCCACGAGGCTTTTTCGCCCACACCGGAAACCGCTCTGGGATTGTGTTTTTTGGTGAAATTACTTTGGATTTTCCACACTTTATCAATTTCACTGCTTGTGCGACGATCTCCGCTAACAAAATTCAGACTTACAAAATAGGTTATTCTTTTTTTAGAAGGCTTCCAGCGATAGTAACATTCCTTGTTGCTCTTTTGCTTTTCTTGGTATATTTTCATCTGATCGTCCAGCTCAAATACCGAACGGATATCGTCCTTGGTAAGCAATTGGCAGATTTCATCGCTTCTGTTCGAATCTGCAAAGCTTTCGTCATCTTCTATCCGAACTTTTTGACTTTTCTGGTTTTTTTGATCTTTGCAAGACACTCCTGTACTTATTAAAAAAATAAGCATCAAGAAGGTTAGTATTTTGGGTGATTCAAATTTGCTTTTCATTTTTTTATGATTATTGCGATTTTAAAAAAAACTTCCAATTAATTCCTCTACAAATTTCTCAACAAGGTTTTTAAGATAAACTTGAAAATTTTCACCTCATCACACAAAGGGTTTTATACTTCAAAATGGCTCATCGCTTGATTTTGAAGCCGGACTATCCCTATGGATTCTCTGGATCGGCAATCTCCTTTCCGTCCCAATCTGAGAACAGTTTTGGGGTGTTTTCCAATGTTAAATTTTCATGTTCTAAATGAGACCGGGCTAGATCATGGACACTTAACCCATATTCGAAACAATCGCTAAAGACCACATCATGGATGTTCAAAAATTTTGAACGTGGAAGCTTTACAGCGCCATTAGGTTTGCCCGTGGTCTTTCCTGCATTTTTAAAGTTCACATGGGCAATTTCATTTAATGGACTGCTCGAATCAATCATTAATCCATCCCAAAAACCGGGAACATCGTGCTCGCCACGGATTATGATAGGGTCTTCGGCAGTGCCCACCATGACCAAAGAAGCCTTATCGGATAGGTGCACCCAAACTTGTGAGGACATTATAATTTCTGTGCCAGGTTCTACGCTAAGCACGCCATCTTCGTATTTAAAATTATCCTGGAGAAAATAGGGAACATCCAATTTGGCCCATGTCGCATCTCCATGTAGGGTTTCACCACCGAGGTGGATATAATCCTTGTCGTTTCCAGTGAAACTACTGGTTCCATCAAACATCCGCAGTCGGCTTGCATCGGTTTGAAACGGGATTTTATTTTTAGTAAACGTGCAGTTTTTTATGACGATATTATGGACATCCTTTTCGACATCACTGTTAACTAGCATTCCTAAATTTTTACTATTTGAAAACGTACAATGGTCAAGGCTTAAATTGCTACTTTCCTTATAGATTTCCAAAGCAGCTTTTGAACCGCCGGCATAATCAACCGTAACATAGCTCATTTTATTATTCACACTGGGACTCTCGGTGTAAATACCCCGCCAATATCCTTTTGTTTCTTCTTTCCCGGTCAGGATAATAGGCTTTTCAGCGGTACCTTCCATTTTAAAGGCAGATTTCGCTTGAAAATCCATTCCTGCTCCTTGTTCAAAAGCGATCACCACGCCGGGCTCGATTGTTAATTTGCCATCAATTCTGGCCATACAGGGTATAATATAATCTACCGAAGCTTCCGGGTTGTCTTTCAAGACCGTATGTGGATTTTTGCTAAAATAATTACAGTCCAATGCGATTGGCGCGGTATTACCTTCCGGTGAATCGGGGCTTGTCGCGCCACCTTCTTCTTCTGCGATGCGCGAGTTATTAAGTTGTGGTGAATTTGAATTTGGCTCGGAGCTTGTCGCGTCTGCATCGCCATTTGCTGTTTGCGTTTTATTGACTTGCTTTGGATTATTCGCGTCTGCGTCCGGGTTTTTCTTGTCATCCTTCTCGTCATTACCACAACTGGTAAAGGCGAAACCCAGCAAAAGCAACACTAACAGGGTTTTGAATTTAAGCTTAATAGTTTTCATATTTAAAGGGTTTTGAGGTTTAAAATTTGAATCTCTTTCACTCCACAGCTCGATTGCCATATTTCCTTTTCTGAATTCAAAATTGAATTCTATTAATGGCTTTTATATTTTCATTACCCTTTAATACTTTCCACCAAAATAAAACAAGGTCTTTTCTTTAATAAGCCTAAGCGCTTTGCCGTCTTATTTTAAGCTTTCAAAAGTTTTACAACTTTCAAATTTTTAGTGTCGGGTTTTGAATAAAAACACACTTTTTGTGGAAGCTTTATAATTCAAAAACACGGTTTTGATCAAAGACTCAAGGCTATAATGAGATCATGACAATTTTCTATAAATCTAATTTAAGCCTAAGTCTTCTATCTCCGCTTGACTAAGCATCGGCAAGTCAAACTCTCCTTCGGTTACCGTTAATTTTTTAGCATCTTGTGCATTATTTGGATCATAACTATTGTACAGCGTCATTTCAAATGTCCCCCTTATATTTGTTTTTGTCAGCGAGGTGATTTTAAATGAGCCCTTACTTTTAATAACTACCTCTTCTCCCTGTTGATAAAATCCAACTCCATAAATATTGTTATCGGATGAATTTTCTCCTTCAACAGCTACACTAGTCGTAAAAAAATCGTCTGTGCCTAAGCCCACATTACTCAAATCATAGTCTATGGGGTTATCAGGAGCGGGGACAACCTGTGTTGCTATTGTTACATCTGAATTATCATCCATCATAACAACAGTTAATTGATTGAATTCATTTTCGCCAAATTGAGTTTTAGTTATTGCTGCAAAACTATTGCCTGTTTTGGCTGAAAACTGGATTGTCTGGTTATCGATCTCAATTAATGCCGTTGCTTGACCTCCTTTCGAATCACCACTGGGGTCGTTGTCGTCGTCTTTACTGCAACTAACCAAGCTAATGCCGATTATTATTAAAAAAAAGAGGGTGTTGAACTTGTTTTTTAAGGTTTTCATTTTTAAAATTTTTAGGGTTTATTAAAAAATTTGAGTTTTTAAATTATAGAGTTCGCAACTAGTGTTATGTTAGGTCTGTTGTGGCGGTTAAACTGCCGTTATTTTTCGTCAGGTCAAGGCAAAAAATTATTGCATAGCCTT
>Ga0208412_1000370_pt1 | contig 25168 bp, 21 predicted proteins | sample AntDeeMetag02WF4_FD_184758 | JGI IMG/M metagenome (GOLD analysis project Ga0208412, IMG submission 184758) | Saline lake microbial communities from Deep Lake, Antarctica - Antarctic Deep Lake Metagenome 02WF4 (SPAdes) (version 2) | ecosystem: Environmental > Aquatic > Non-marine Saline and... | reverse complement strand
GTCGAGACCCGCCAGACCTCGATTAACCGCCCCTGGACGGGAGCCACCACGGTGGGCGATTTGAAAGTGCTGTGCGAGCGTTTTCTGGGCGAAGGCCAGGTGGCGCGCGCCTTTGGCGACTACGCCCGGCGCAACGGTACGCCGCTGGCCGACGACGCCCGCGCCTCCATCGACGTGATCCAGTTTACCGAGCGCTTTCTGGCCTCGGTGCTGGGCGCTTCATCGGCGCGCATCGTGGTCAACTCGGCGCTGCAGGGGCGCGGCATCGGCATTTCCGACGTCATTTCGATTGTCGATGAAGCCTCCCAGGTGCTCGAGTTCAACCGCGCGCTGCTGCAGGCCACCATCGAAAATATCACTCAGGGTATCAGCGTGGTCGACCAGCACCTGCGGCTGGTGGTGTGGAACCAGCGCTATCTGGAGCTGTTTCGTTTCCCCGATCATCTGATCCGCGTGGGCGCGCCGATTGACCGCATCTTCCGCTATAACGCCCACAGCGGCGAGTACGGCCCCGGCGACCCGGAGGAGCACGTCGAACTGCTGCTGGATAACATTCGCGAAGGCCAACCCCACCGCTACGTACGCTACCGCCAGGACGGCAGCGTGCTGGAGGTTCAGGGCAACCCCATGCCCGGCGGCGGCTTTGTGTATACCTATCAGGATATCAGCCCGCAAAAGCGCATCGAAGAGGCGCTGATCCGCTCGGAAAACAACATCCGCATCTATACCGACAACGTGCCGGCGCTGATTGCCTATTTCGACAAGGACTGCCGCTACCTGTTTACCAACCGCGCCTACGAACAGGCCTTCGGGGTCGACCGCCACGCGGTCATCGGCCGGCGCTTTGCCGATGTCATGCCGGCCGACCGCGCGCATGAACGCGCCGGCTGGATCGAGCAGACCCTTAACGGCGAGCGGGTGAGTTTTGAAGTATCCATGCCGCAGGCCGGCGAGCTGCGCCACATGCTCGTCACCTATACGCCGCACTTTGACGATGCCCACGCTATTCTGGGCTTTTTCGCGCTGTATCAAGACATTACCGAGCGGCGCCAGGCCGAGGTCGCCCTCAAGGAAACCAACGAAACCCTTGAGGAGCGGGTACACGAGCGAACTCAGGCACTGCGTCAGGCCAAGCAGCTGGCCGAAGACGCCAACACATCAAAAACACGCTTTCTGGCCGCGGCCAGCCACGATCTGCTGCAGCCGCTCAATGCCGCGCGACTGTTTACCTCGGCGCTGATGCAGGACGAAAACACTCCCAACGCCCAGCGCACCATCGGCCATATTGATAACTCGCTGCAGGCGGCCGAAGAGCTGCTGGGCACGCTGCTGGATATCTCCAAGCTCGACGCCGGCGCCCTGACGCCTCGGCGCAGCCACTTTGCGCTGGCCGACATTTTGCGCCCGCTGCGCGCTGAATTCGACGTCATGGCCGAAGACCGGGGATTGGATCTGGTCGTAGTGCCTACCGAGCAGTGGGTGGATTCGGATTCGCAAATGCTGCGCCGCATCATTCAGAACTTCCTTTCCAACGCGCTGCGCTACACCCAGGAGGGTCGCGTGCTGCTGGGCTGCCGGCGCTCGGGAGACCGGCTGCGCATCGAAGTGTGGGATACCGGCCCGGGGATTCCCGAGGCCAAACAGACGGAGATTTTTCAGGAGTTTCGCCGCTTGGATCAGGCCTCGCGCCACCGCGAGAGTGAAAAAGGTCTGGGGCTGGGCCTGTCCATCGCCGAGCGCATGAGCCGAGTGCTGGATCACCCGCTGAAGGTGCGCTCCTGGGAAGGCTACGGCACGGTCTTTAGCGTCAGCGTGCCGACGGTAGCCGCACAAGTAATCGCCGACCAGCCGGCAGAGCCCAAACGCAGCGCCGGCAACAAGCTGGCCGGCACGCGCATCGTCTGCATCGATAACGAGTCGCTGATTCTCGAGGGCATGGCCGCCATGCTCGGCGGCTGGGGGTGCGAGGTCTTTACCGCCACCAGCATCGGCGGTGCCAAGTCGATCTTGCGCAACATGGAAGGCGACCCCGACGCCATTCTGGCCGACTACCATCTGGATAACGAAGTCACCGGCCTGATGGCGCTGGAAGCGCTGGCCGAACGCCTTCAGGGCGACGTGCCCAGCATTGTGATTACCGCCGACCGCAGCGAAGAGGTGGCCGAACAGATCAAACGCGCCGGCCATCACCTGCTGCTCAAACCGGTGCGCCCGGCGGCGCTACGCGCCCTGCTGAGCCGTACCCTGCAGGCCAGCCGCGGCGCGCGTAACGGCGCCTAGGATTCGACCTTGGGCGGATCGACCTCGAGCTTTTTCGCGGCGATGACCGCCTGGGTGCGCGAATGCACGCCGAGCTTGCGCAAAATGGCGGTCACGTGCGCCTTGATAGTGGCCTCGGACACGCTCAGTTCATAGGCGATCTGCTTGTTCAACAGGCCTTCGTTGAGCATGTTGAGCACGCGAAACTGCTGGGGCGTGAGCGAGGCGATGGCCTCGGCAAAGCGCGCCTCTTCTTCGTTGGTGTCGTCGAGCACGCCGGAAAGCGCTTCGGGCAGCCAGACTTCGCCGTCAAGGATTTCGCCCACCGCCTCGGCAATCAGCGTCAGCGACGACGATTTGGGAATGAATCCCGACGCCCCGTAGTCGAGCGCCCGGCGCACCACGTAGGGCTCGTCGCTGCCGGAAATAACCGCTACCGGAATATCGGGCATCTGCCCACGCAGCTGAATCAGCCCCGAGAAACCGTTGGCGCCCGGCATATGTAAATCCAGCAGCACCAGGTCGGCATCGGGGTGGCGATTCACCACGTCCTTGGTGGCTTCCATGGTGTCCGCCTCGACGATATCCGCCTGCGGTGCGAGCTGACGCAGCGCCTGGGTGAGCGCCGCGCGAAACAGCGGGTGGTCATCGGCGACGATGAACTTATGGGCAATAGCCATGGGTACTCCTCCGAATCCTTGAGCAGCCGTCAAGAGCCTGCCGTCGCGACGCCCGGCCCTGTCGGTTGGGGATAATGCTTTGCGATAGCCCTGGGGCAATCGTACGTCAGGAATGGTACCTCAAGGGATTCACCATGCCCAAGAATGGTTTGCACGGTTTTGTCATTTTCTGCCCGGCTTTTCCAACCGCTTGAGGCAACAATGCCGGCACACCGGCCGGCATTGTTTGGCTTATGGGTGAATGATGTCGGTGAACGGCTGCGCTTAGCGGTTGACGCGGTGCTCGATCAACTCGTCCACCACGCTGGGATCCGCCAGCGTACTGGTATCACCCAGGCCGTCGCACTCGTTGGCGGCAATCTTGCGCAGAATGCGCCGCATGATCTTGCCCGAGCGGGTTTTGGGCAGCGACGGCGCCCACTGGATGATATCCGGCGAGGCAATCGGGCCAATTTCTTTACGCACCTGCTGGGTCAGCTCTTTCTTGAGTTCGTCGGTCGGCTCTACGTCGTCGCCCAGGGTGACGTAGATGTAGATGCCCTGACCCTTGATGTCGTGGGGGTAACCCACCACGGCGGCCTCGGCCACCGCCGCGTGGGCCACCATCGCCGACTCGATTTCGGCAGTGCCCATGCGGTGACCCGAGATGTTGAGCACGTCGTCTACCCGGCCGGTGATCCAGTAGTCGCCGTCGGCGTCGCGGCGGCAGCCATCGCCGGTGAAGTAGACGCCGTCGTAGGTCGAGAAATAGGTGCTCACGAAACGCTCGTGGTCGCCCCAGATCGAGCGCGCCTGCCCCGGCCAGGAATCCAGAATCACCAGATTGCCTTCGGCCTCGCCTTCCAGCTGCTGGCCGTCGCTGTCCATGATCGCCGGCTGCACCCCGAAAAACGGCTTGGTGGCCGAGCCGGGCTTGAGCGGCGTCGCCCCGGGCAGCGGGGCAATCATGATGCCGCCGTTTTCGGTCTGCCACCAAGTATCCACGATCGGGCAGCGTTTCTTGCCCATCACGCGGTAGAACCACTCCCAGGCTTCGGGGTTGATCGGCTCGCCTACCGTGCCCAGCAGGCGCAGGCTGTCCCGCGAGCTTGAGTCCATGACGCTGTCGCCGTGGGCCATGAACGCACGGATGGCAGTGGGTGCGGTGTAAAGGATGTTGACCTTGTGCTTGTCGACGATCTCGCCCATGCGCCCGTGGGTCGGGTAGGTCGGCACGCCTTCAAACATCAGCGTGGTCGCGCCGTTGGCCAGCGGCCCGTAGACGATATAGCTGTGCCCGGTCACCCAGCCCACATCGGCGGTGCACCAGTACACGTCGCCTTCGTGGTAATCGAACACGTACTGGTGGGTCATCGCGGCGTAGGTCAGATAGCCGCCGGTAGTGTGTTTGAGGCCTTTGGGCGCGCCGGTGGAGCCCGAGGTATACAGGATAAACAGCGGATCTTCGGCGTTCATCGCCTCTGCCGGGCAGGCCATCGCCTGCTTGTCGACCATCTCGTGGTACCAGACGTCGCGGCCCTCGTGCCAATCGATATCGCCGCCGGTGCGCTTGACCACCAGCACCTCTTCGCACACCTCGGTGCCCTCGCGGGTCAGGGCGGCATCGACGTTATCCTTGAGCGGCACGTGCTTGCCGCCGCGCACGGACTCATCGGCGGTAATCACCAGTTTCGACTGCGCGCCGATCACCCGCTGAGCAATGGCGTCGGGCGAGAAGCCGCCAAAAATCACCGAGTGCACCGCGCCAATGCGCGCGCAGGCAAGCATTGCCACCGCCGCTTCGGGAATCATCGGCATGTACAGCGTGACGGTGTCGCCCTTGCCAATGCCCATTTCCTTGAGCGCGTTGGCCAGCTGATTGGTGCGGTCGTAAAGTTCGGCGTAGGTAATGTGGCACGACTCGGCCGGATCGTCGCCTTCCCAGATAATCGCGGTGTCGCCGCCACGGATTTCCAGATGACGATCCAGGCAGTTGGCCGCCACGTTGAGCTCGCCGTCTTCAAACCAGCGGATATCCACGTTATCGCGATCAAACGAGGTGTTCTTGATTTTGGTCGGCGCCTTGATCCAGTCAAGCCGCTTGGCCTGCTCGGCCCAGAAGCCTTCCGGATCGTCTATCGAGCGCTGATACATGGCCGCGTACTCTGCTTTGTCGGCCCAGGCATTGGCGGCGATATCGTCGCGCACCGGATAGACGTCGTGGTGTTGTTCGCTCATGGATTGCCTCTCCGTGGAAGTACACTGCCTTTATAAAATGTCGCCAGTGGCGTAGGCGACGATAGTTGGCCGCCTTCTTTTACCCTAGCATAAACCCCGCTCACGACCCTTTATGTTAGACATTGGTAGTAACATTTTTCATTGAAATAACAGGTAGTTAACTATCATCTACTGCTGTGGATTTCGCGCTGTTCGATCAGCTCGTCGACCACGCTCGGGTCGGCCAGCGTGCTGGTATCACCCAGACTATCGCATTCGTTGGCGGCAATCTTGCGCAGAATGCGCCGCATGATCTTGCCCGAGCGGGTCTTGGGCAGCGACGGCGCCCACTGAATGATATCCGGCACGGCGATAGACCCCAGATCACGGCGCATGCACTGAGCCAGCTCCTTTTTGAGCGCCTCAGACGGTGCCGCGTCGTCGCCCAGGGTGACGTAGATGTAGATGCCCTGGCCCTTGATCGCGTGGGGGTAGCCCACCACCGCCGCTTCAGCCACCGCCTCGTGGGCCACCAGCGCCGACTCGATTTCGGCAGTACCCATGCGGTGGCCGGACACGTTGAGCACATCGTCCACCCGGCCGGTGATCCAGTAGTCACCGTCGGCGTCGCGGCGGCAGCCGTCGCCGGTGAAGTACACGCCGTCGTAGGTCGAGAAATAGGTGCTCACAAAGCGTTCGTGGTCACCCCAGATCGAGCGCGCCTGCCCCGGCCAGGAATCCAGCACCACCAGATTGCCTTCGGCTTCGCCCTCAAGCTGCTGGCCTTCGCTGTCCATGATCGCCGGCTTTATGCCGAAAAACGGCCTTGTCGCCGAGCCGGGCTTGAGCGGCGTGGCGCCCGGCAGCGGGGCAATCATGATGCCGCCCGTTTCGGTCTGCCACCAGGTATCCACAATCGGGCAGCGCTCGTTGCCGATCACGCGATAGAACCACTCCCAGGCCTCGGGGTTGATCGGCTCGCCTGCGGAACCCAGCAGTCGCAGGCTTTCGCGCGAGCTCGAATCCATCACCCGATCGCCGTGGGCCATCAGCGCGCGTACCGCGGTGGGCGCGGTATAGAGGATGTTGACCTGATGCTTATCGACGATTTCGCCCATGCGCCCGTGAGTCGGATAGGTGGGCACACCTTCAAACATCAGCGTGGTCGCCCCGTTCAGCAACGGGCCGTAGATCAGGTAACTGTGCCCGGTCACCCAGCCCACATCGGCGGTGCACCAGAACACTTCGCCCGCGTGGTAATCAAACACGTAGTGGTGGGTCAGCGAGGCGTAGGTCAAATAACCGCCGGTGGTGTGCTTGAGGCCCTTGGGCGCGCCGGTGGAGCCCGAGGTATACAGGATAAACAGCGGATCTTCGGCGTTCATCGCCTCCGCCGGGCACTCAAGCCCCTGTTTTTCGACCACCTCGTGGTACCAGACATCACGGCCCGCGTGCCAGTCGATGTCACCGCCCGTACGCTGGACCACCAGTACGTTTTCGCACACCTCGGTGCCCTCGCGGGTCAGGGCGGCATCGACGTTATCCTTGAGCGGCACGTGCTTGCCGCCGCGCACGGATTCATCGGCGGTAATCACCAGCCTGGACTGCGCGCCTTTCACCCGCTGGGCAATGGCGTCGGGCGAGAAGCCGCCAAAAATCACCGAGTGCACCGCGCCGATACGCGCGCAGGCCAGCATGGCCACCGCCGCTTCGGGAATCATCGGCATGTACAGCGTGACGGTGTCGCCCTTGCCAATGCCCAGCGCTTTGAGCGCGTTGGCCAACTGATTGGTGCGCTGGTAAAGCTCGGCGTAGGTAATGTGGCGCGAGTCGGCGGGGTCGTCGCCTTCCCAGATAATCGCGGTCTGGTCACCGCGGTGTTGCAGGTGGCGATCCAGACAGTTGGCGGCGGCGTTGAGCTCACCGTCGGCAAACCAGCTAATCTCCACGCTGTCGCGATCAAACGAGGTGTTCTTGATGGTGGTCGGCGCCTTGATCCAGTCAAGCCGCCTGGCCTGCTCGGCCCAGAAGCCTTCCGGATCGTCTATCGAGCGCTGGTACATGGCCGCGTAGTGTTGCTGGTCGGCCCAGGCATTGGCAGCGATAGCGTCGCGCACCGGATAAACGTGGGGCTGCTGTGGCGCATGCGGGGACTGTTGTTGTTCGCTCATGGGGATCCTCCGTGGAACAGCGTGGCTTTCGTGATCTGCCACCCGCTGCACGGCCGGCGACACTCAGCGTATTAGCTTCGCCAGCATAGCGCTCTTCCCCACGGTCTTTCTCCTAGACCTTGGTATTGATATTTTTTACTTAAATAACAATGATTTAAAACTATTCTCGGGCGGCATCACGGCCACAATAGACCAAGGTATCAGCACATTGTCGACAACGGTAACGCCGTCCTTTCTGCCGCTGTGCGTGGCGCTGAGGGGTAAAATGATGCTCGCCGCATCGGCAGCGGTAGCGGTACGGCGCCGGCCGTGCGCGGCTCACGTCCAGCCGGTGGGTCACGCGCGGCACCAGCGCAAACAGCTCGCGCATCACCGCTTGCCATTCGCGCCCGTGGGGCTTCAGGCGCGGCCCGTCCTGCAGATGAAACACCAGCCAGTGCGCCAGCTCGTGGGGAATCACCTCGGCAAAAAAGATCTCGCGATTTTCGCGCAGCAGCACCGGGTTAAAGCGCAGCCCGCCGCGCCCCAGGTGCGCCTGCCCGGCCGAGGCGCCTTTCAGGTCAAACCACACGCCGGGCGCGGGCAGCCCCGGATAGACCTCGCGGGCACGTTCAAGCGCCTCCGTGACGCGGGTGCGTGCGGCGTCTTCAAGGGCGGCGTTATCCAGTCCGGCGAGCCTTTCATCGGGCCAGGCCAGCAGTGGTACGGCCGCATTTGATGATAAACTGGGCATCTTGTTCATCCTTTTCCAACGCCAGCTATTATCAAACGACAATTCGCGAGGCTTTGCATGTCACAGCGCCCGACCCCCCCGCACCAGAATACCCCCGAGGCCGCGCCGCCCGAGCCGCTGTTAAGCGATGACGCGCTTGAGCAACTGGACGATTTTCTTGATTCAGACCGGGTCGATGAAGACGCGTTGGATCTGATCTCGACCCACGGTTTCATGGTCGCGTTGGCCGTCGCCCCGAGCGAGGTGCCCGCCGAGCAGTGGCTTGTCGAGCTGTTTCAGGGCGAGCCCGCCTACGCGGATGACGCCGAGCGCACCGAGATTACCGGCCTGCTGACGGCGCTGCGCGACAACGCCATTGCGCTGCTGGAACAGGGCGGGCTGGTGGAACTGCCGTTTGAGCTGATCCTCGACGGACTGCCCCCCGAGGAAACGCCCATCGGCGACTGGTGCGCAGGCTTCATGGAAGGCGTGTTCAGCGATGAAAGCGCCTGGTTTGCCGACGACGAAGAGGCCGCCGCGACCCTGCTGCTGCCGTTCATGCTGCTCTCGGGGCTGTTCGACGACGAGCCGGACATTGCCGAGCTGTCGGGCGATACCCAGCGGCTGGAAGCGTTGACCACACAGCTGCCCGAACTGGTGCTGGACTTGTACCTGCACTACCGCGTGCCGCCGGAAGCGCCGAGCGGTGGGCGCGGCGCCAAGCCCAAGCCGCGGCCGAAAACGCCGGCCAAGGGTAAAAAGCGCCGTTAAGCCGCTACGCGGCGATTATTTCAACCGCGTCAGCAGCCCGTCGAGCCTGCCAAACAGCCACTCGCGGGCACGCTGGTACCAGGGGCGTGCCGCCCAAGCGCGGGCGTCGACTTCATCGCTGACCGCGAAATTGCGCTCGAACAGGGCATTCACCTCGGCGGCAAAGTGCGCATCGTCCACTTCCTGATTGGCTTCCATGTTCCAGTGCAGGTTCCAGTGATCGAAGTTGCACGAGCCGATGCTGCTCCAGTCATCCGCAAGGACGAACTTGGCGTGAATAAAGCTCGGCTGGAACTCGTAAATACGCACGCCGGCCTTGAGCATGGCAGCGTAAAAGCGCTGGCTGGCGTAGCGCACGCTAAGGTGGTCGTTGTGCCCGCCGGGCAATAGCAGGCGCACGTCAACGCCGCGGCGCGCGGCACGCTTAAGCCGCCGACGCAGCGACAGCGTCGGCACAAAGTAGGGCGTGCACAGCCACAGCCGACGCTGCGCGTTGTCCACGCGGAACTGCAGCGACAGGCGAATGGCCTGATAACGATACCCTCGCCCCATCATCACCCGCCCGCGCATGCTGCCGCCAGACTCACTGACGGCGGCGTGCGGCAGGCGCGGTGCTGGTCGTGTGCACTCGCCGCGGGTAAACCGCGAGGCCCACAGCCGCCTGAACAGCGTCTCCCAGTCAGCCACCACCGGGCCTTCAGCGCGCACGGCGATTTCATACCAGGCGTCAAGAAACGCATCTACCGCACCAAAGCCGCCGACAAAGGCCGCGCGGCCATCCACCACCACGATTTTACGGTGATCACGGCTCAGATTGCGGGTCAGCGAATGCCACCCCAGCGGGTTGAAAAACCGCAGCGCCACGCCGCCGTCCTGCAGCCGCTTACGGTCGTGAGTGGCAAGCCCCATGCTGCCAAAGCCATCCAGCAGCAGACATACCGTCACGCCGCGCCGGGCGGCACTCACCAGCGCTTCGATCACCTGATCGGCCAGCCGGCCGGATTCCATCAGATAAAGCTCGACCAGAATGTAGCGCTCGGCCTGCGCGAACGCCTCAAACATCGCCGGCAGAAAGCTCGCCGACTCGGGCAACAGGGTAAAATGATTGTGCTCACGCCACACCGGCATCTAAACCTCCTGACCGCGCCGAGGGCGCAGCGAGCGGTGGACGTAAATATCGTAGCGGCTGGTTTTGCCTTCAAGCGTATGCGCCACCGCCGGCCCTTCGATGGGCGGCGCCTTGCGCGGCCGCTTGACCACCACCCGATGGGTGGCGACGTCGAGCGCGGCCTCGAGCAAACGCGGGCCGTCGGCATCCTCACCGGCCAGCTCGCGAAACATGCGCATGTCTTTTTTCACCAGCGCGGATTTCTCGCGGTGGGGAAACATCGGGTCAAGATGGACGACCTCGGGGGCCTGCCCCGACGCTGCAACCAGCGCGGCCAGCTCGACCGTGGCGTCGCCCGGCATCAGCCGCATGCGCGCAGCAATCTCGGCGGTATCGGCGTGGCGCGCCGCGCGTGCCAGGCCATCGGCCAGCAGTGCGGCAATCGCCGGCACCCGTTCAATCAGCACCACCGTTGCGCCCAAACCGGCCAGCACAAAGGCGTCGCGGCCAAGTCCCGCCGTGGCGTCGACCACGCTTGGCGTCACGCCTTTGGAAAGCCCGCAGGCGCGGGCTATCAGCTGGCCGCGCCCGCCGCCAAAGCGCCGCCGGTGGCCGGCCTTGCCGCCAACAAAATCGACGTACAGCGACTTGCCGTAGCGTTTTTCATCGCCGGCCAGCACCAGCCCTTCGGCGCGCTGCTCGAGCGTCAGCCCGATGGGCAGCGCGATATTGTCCCAGCGGATACTCTCAGGGCTCATGCCGACTTTTTCCACGCCTACTTTTTCCAAGCCTACTTTTTCCAGGCCACTTGGTTACGCAGATACACCGGCTGCACCAAATGCGCCGGTTGACCCAGCCCGGCGTCAAAATCATGCGCGGCCAGCCAGGCCATTTCCTCGGCGCGCGGCTCAAACTCGGGCACGCGCTGCGCCAGCCTCGCTTTCACCGCTTCGTCAAAGGCGTCCCATAAGGAAGGCCCTTGAGATGGCCCTTGAGAAAGCCCCGACCCTACGCCCGTCCAGCTTTCTTCCGCTCGGTCAGCCGGCGCGTCGGGCAGCACAAAGCGCTCGGGGGCGATCACCGCCTCGTCTCCCACCCGCGTGGGGACGCCGCCTTCCACCCGCCACGCCGCCGCATAGACTTCGCCCATGCGCGCGTCGATCAGCGTGGCGATAGCGTCAACGCCCAACTGGCGGTGTGCCTGTAGTGCCAGCGCTCTCAGCGTAGATACGCCCAGCAGCGGGCAATCGAGGCCAAACGCCAGCCCCTGGGCGGCGCCGGCCGCAATCCGCAGGCCGGTAAACGAGCCGGGCCCGCGGCCAAAGGCCACCGCGTCAAGCGCGCTCGGCGCAAGCTGAGCATCGGCCAGCACCTCATCGACCATGGGCAACAAGCGCCGTGTGTGCTCCCGCGGGGTCATGGCAAAGCGTGCCAGGCACCGTTCGCCCTCGGCATCGCGACGGTAAAGCGCCGCCGAGCAGGCGCTCGACGAGGCGTCCAGAGCAAGCAGATTAAGCGCCATTACGCGGCCTGTTTACCCAGCGCGTCGGTCACCTGACGGGTGATATCCGTCACGCTGCCCACGCCTTCAACGCGGTGATACTGCGGCGCGGCGGCGGGGTCGTCCTTGGCCCACTGCTGGTAGTAGTCCACCAGCGGTGCGGTCTGATCGTGGTAGACGGCCAGGCGGTTGCGCACGGTGGATTCCTGATCGTCTTCGCGCTGAATCAGCGCCTCGCCGGTCACGTCGTCCTTGCCCGGTTCCTGGGGCTGATTATGCTCAATATGGTAGGTGCGCCCCGACGCGGGATGAACGCGACGTCCGGCCAGACGGCCGACAATTTCGTCATCGGCCACGGCAATTTCCAGCACGTGATCGAGTTTGACGCCGGCGTCTTTCATCGCGTCAGCCTGGGGAATGGTGCGCGGGAAGCCATCGAACAGAAAGCCGTGTTCGCAGTCAGGCTGGGCGATGCGTTCCTTGACCAGATCGATGATGATCTCGTCGGACACCAGCCCGCCGCTGTTCATGATGCCCTGAACCTTGAGTCCCAGCTCGCTTTCATCCTTGATTGCCGCACGCAGCATGTCGCCGGTGGAAATCTGGGGGATCTTGTACTGCTCGCAAATAAACTGCGCCTGGGTCCCTTTACCCGCGCCGGGGGCGCCCAACAAAATTAATCGCATAATAGGAGTCCTTGAATAAAACCACTGTTCGAAGCAGCACGCTCGAAAAGCCTGCTCGAGAAAAACGGGCCTCGACAATAACGGCGCATCTGCGCTGGCACAACTGTCTGTTAGGCGTACGCCAGGCCAAAAAGCTGATGCCGCTCGTCACCGTCTGAAAACACAAACGGCGCCCGCAGGCGCCGTTTGCGTATCAATACGCCGTTTGCCGCTTACAGCAGCAGGCGACGAATGTCGCTGAGCACGCTCGACAGGAATGTCGTGAAACGTGCCGCATCCGCACCGTTAACCGCACGGTGGTCGTAGGACAGCGACAGCGGCATCATCAGGCGCGGCTGGAACTCGGCGCCGTCCCATACCGGCTTCATCTGCGCCTTGGAAACGCCCAGAATGGCGACTTCCGGGGCGTTGACGATGGGCGTGAACGCGGTGCCGCCAATCGAACCAAGGCTCGAGATGGTCATGCAGCCACCGGTCATTTCCTCGCGCTTGAGCTTCTTGCTCTGGGCTTTTTTGCCCAGCTCAGCCATTTCGCGGGCGATGTCCAGCAGCGACTTCTGGTCGGCATTGCGCAGTACCGGCACCATCAGACCTTCGGGCGTATCCACGGCGATACCGATATGGACGTAGTTCTTCCATACCATGGTTTCACCGTCGCTCTTCAGGCTGACGTTGAACTGCGGGAACTGCTTGAGCGCAAAAGCGCACGCCTTGACGAGGAACGGCAGCGGCGTGAGTTTCGCGCCCTGCGCCTCGGCTTCGGCCTTCATCGACTTGCGGAAGGCTTCCAGCTCGGTGATGTCCGCGTCTTCAAACTGCGTCACGTGGGGCACATTCACCCAGCTGCGATGCAGGTTGGTCGCGCCCATCTTGAGCAGGCGGCCCATGGGCTTCTCTTCCACTTCGCCGAACTGGCTGAAGTCCACGTCCGGAATCGGCGGAATACCGCTGCCGCCGGTGGCGGCTGCCTGACCGGACGACTGCGACTTGCCCGAAAGCGCCTGCTTAACGAACGTCTGCACGTCTTCTTTGAGCACGCGACCTTTGGGACCGCTCGGCGGTACCTCAGCCAAGTCCACGCCAAACTCGCGGGCGAGCATACGCACCGCGGGGCCGGCATGAACGCGCTTGCCGTCTTTGGCCGGCGCGGCGCTCGGCGCTTGCGCAGCCGGGGCACTCTGAGGCTTTTCAGCCTTGGGTGCCGGAGCACTCTGGGACTTCTCGGCCTTGGATGCCTGCTTCTTGGGTGCCGCTTTCTTGGCACCGGCAGTTTCCACGATGCCGATCACGTCGCCCTCAGACACGCTGTCGCCTTCTTTTACGGAAAGCTCGACCAGCTTGCCCTTATAGGGGCTCGGCACGTCCATGGACGCCTTGTCGGATTCCAGCGTAATCAGCGGATCTTCTTCGTCGATCTCGTCGCCTACGCTAACGGCGATTTCGATGATTTCAGCGCTGTCACCGATATCCGGCACGCGGATTTCTTGGCGCTGCGGTTCGCCGTCTTCGGCGGCTTCGTCGTCGTCTTCCGCCGCCTCTTCCTGCTGCGGTGCCTCGCTTTCAGCCGGGGCGTCGTCGGCTTCAGCGTCGCCGCCTTCACCTTCCACTTCCATCTGGCCGATCACGTCGCCCTCAGACACGCTGTCGCCTTCCTTGACGGAAAGCGCAACGATCTTGCCCGCGTGCGGGCTGGGCACGTCCATTGAGGCTTTGTCAGACTCAAGGGTGATCAGCGCGTCTTCCGCGTCGACCTCATCGCCTTCGCTCACGGCGATTTCGATGATTTCAGCGCTGTCGCCGATATCGGGCACTTTGATGTCGACGGTTTGCTTGCCGCCGGCCGCCGGCTTGGCCGCTTTTTTCGGCGCGGCATCTTTCTTGGCCGGCGCGTCTTGCTTGGCGTCTTTTTTATCGTCTTGCTTGGCGTCGGCCTTATCGTCGCCGGCGTCTTCGCCGCCTTCGACTTCGAGCTCAACGATGTCGTCGCCTTCCGACACGGTGTCGCCTTCTTTAACCAGCACTTTGAGCACCTTGCCGGCTTTCGGCGAGGGCACATCCATGCTGGCTTTGTCGGACTCGAGGGTGATCAGCGCGTCTTCCGCTTCGATGACGTCGCCTTCTGACACCGCAATCTCGATGATTTCGACATCGTCGCCGCCGATGTCGGGCACTTTGATGTTTTCGCTACTCAAGGTCGCGCTCCTTCCAAATCGGGTCGAGCCGGCGGGGTTTCCCCCGCCGGGCAGCGGATCAGCTAGTCAGCGGGTTGGGCTTGTTGGCATCAATTTCATACTTCTTGAGCGCCTCGCCGACGACCTTGCGGTCGATATCGCCACGGTCAGCCAGCGCTTTCAGCGCCATAACCGTCACGAAGTAGCGGTTCACCTCGAAGAAGTGACGCAGCTTCTCGCGAGAATCAGAACGGCCGTAGCCATCTGTACCCAGTACATGATAGTCGGTGGGAACCCAGGCGCGAACCTGATCCGCATAGAGTTTCATGTAGTCGGTCGCGGCAATGGCCGGCCCTTCGCGGCCTTCCAGGCATGCGGTAACGTGCGGCTTGCCCGCCTCGTCATCGGGCTTCAAGAAGGCCTGACGATCGATCTCGAGCGCTTCACGACGCAGCTCGTTAAAGCTCGTGGCACTCCAGATATCGCTGCCCACGCCCCACTCTTCGGCAAGCATTTCAGCGGCAGCTTCGACTTCGCGCAGAATGGTGCCGGAGCCCAGCAGCTGGACGTGCCCTTTGCCTTTCTTGCCCTTGGTCTCGCGCAGCAGGTACATGCCCTTGATAATATCGTCCGCAGGCACTTCGTCAAGCGCCGGATGCTCGTAGTTCTCGTTCATCACGGTCAGGTAGTAGAAGACGTTTTCTTTGTCCTGATACATGCGTTTCAGGCCGTCTTGAACAATAACCGAAACTTCGTGGGCATAGGTCGGATCGTAGCTGCGGCAGTTGGGAATGGTCGAGGCCTGAATCAGGCTGTGGCCATCCTGGTGCTGCAGGCCTTCACCGTTGAGCGTGGTACGCCCGGCGGTGCCGCCGACCATGAAGCCGCGCGCCTGCATGTCGCCGGCCGCCCAGGCCAAATCACCAATGCGCTGGAAGCCGAACATCGAGTAGTAGATGTAAAACGGCAACATCGGCAGCCCACTGTTGCTGTAGGACGTTGCCGCGGCGATCCATGAGGACATGGCGCCCGCTTCGGTGATGCCTTCCTGAAGTACCTGACCGGACTGAGACTCGCGGTAGTACATCAGTTGGCCTTTATCCATCGGCTCGTATTTCTGGCCTTCGGCCGCATAGATACCGATCTGGCGGAACAGGCCTTCCATACCGAAGGTGCGCGACTCGTCGGGCACAATCGGCACAACCTTTTTGCCGAACTGCTTGTTCTTGATCAGGCCGTTAAGGATGCGCACGAACGCCATGGTGCTGGAGAACTCGCGACCCTTGGAACCGCCCATCTGGGAGGCAAAGATCTTGTCGTCGAGCGGCGGAATCTCGATGGCGTCAAAGTCGGCACGACGCGCCGGCAATTCGCCGCCGAGGGTGTCGCGACGCAGCCTCAGGTACTTGATTTCCGGCGAATCGTCAGACGGCCGGTAGTACGGCATCTCGTTTTCCAGCTGCTCGTCGGTCAGCGGGATATCGAAGCGGTCGCGGAACGCCTTCATGACCTCAGGATCATCAATCGACTTGATCTGGTGGGCTTCGTTGTCGGCTTCGCCGCCTTCGGCGGTCAGGCCGTAACCCTTGACGGTATGCGCCAGAATAACCGTGGGACGCTCGTTGGTGTTGTGGAACGCCTCGTGGTACGCCGCGTAAACCTTGGACGGGTCGTGGCCGCCGCGATCGAGACTGCCGACTTCTTCGTCAGACATATCCGCGACCAACTCAGCGGTCTCCGGATACTTACCGAAGAAGTTCTCGCGGGTGTAAGCACCGCCTTTGGACTTGCAGTTCTGATACTCGCCGTCGACGGTTTCGTCCATCAGCTTCTGCAGCATGCCGCTCTTGTCTTTCTCAAACAGCTCGTCCCACTTGCGGCCCCAGATCACCTTGATGACGTTCCAGCCGGCACCGCGGAACACGCCTTCAAGCTCGGTCACGATGCTGGCGTTACCACGCACCGGGCCGTCAAGGCGCTGCAGGTTACAGTTGATGACGAAGTTGAGGTTGTCGAGCTTCTCGCGGCTGGCTACGTGGAGCGCGCCGAGGGTTTCCGGCTCGTCGCACTCGCCGTCGCCCAGGAATGCCCAGACCTTGCGGTCTTTCATGTCCTGCAGGTCGCGGTTATGCAGGTACTTGATAAAGCGTGCCTGATAAATCGACATAATCGGGCCAAGGCCCATGGAAACGGTCGGCAGCTGCCAGTAGTCCGGCATCAGCCACGGGTGCGGATAGGACGACAGACCGTCACCGTCGACTTCTTCGCGGAATTTGTCCATCTGCGCTTCGCTCAGACGGCCTTCCAAAAAGGAGCGCGCGTAGATACCCGGGGAGCTGTGACCCTGGACATAAATCAGATCGCCCTGATGGTCGCCGTTAGCCGCGCGGAAGAAGTGGTTAAAGCCCACATCATAAAGCGTTGCCGCCGACATGAAGCTTGCCAGGTGGCCGCCAATGCCCGGATTGCGGTTGTTAGCACGCGTCACCATTGCCGCCATGTTCCAGCGGATCAGCGAACGCACCCGGCGCTCCATGGCCGGATCGCCCGGAATACGCGCTTCCTTTTGCGGCGGAATGGTATTGCGATGCGGGGTTGTCACCGAGAACGGCACCACGCCAGAATCCTGACGCATACGATCCGCCAAGCGGGTCAACAGGTAACGACCACGCTCATTACCCTCACGATCCAGCACCGACTCCAGGGCTTCCAGCCACTCTGTGGACTCGACCGGGTCGAGATCTTCTCGTGTCTCCAGACTCATTAGAGGTCTCTCCGAATGACGATAAATGACATTGGCCCCGCGAACCCGGGGGCCTGGGCGGCCGCGGTAGACGTTGTGCCACCACAGGCCTGCGTTCGCCGGCGCGCCTTGCCAGCGCAAAATGGAAATCCATTCTACATTCAAGACGTAGCGTTCGGCAAAATGTAGTAAAACTACATAAACATAGAAAAAAAACGTTGCTTTCTGCCAAGAATCATACCGCAAAGTCGCTTCGCTGCCAATTATTCGTGCCATAAAACGACCCAACAGGCTGCTTTATATGCAGTAATTTCGGCCATTTTCAATACTTTACGACCACGCGTTATAAATCAACAAGTGCGTAGCTAAACTACCCCTTTTCGCACTTTACGCTACCTTCGGCACCGCCGAGGTCTGTTTTTTCGCGACGCTTCCGGCCAAGCGACCGATAAAATGACGGTTAACGTCATTACTTCGCGCTTTTGCGACGCGCTTGAGCACGCTGCCGGGATAACGTTTGATAAAAATACGCCCAGTCAAAGGCCGGGCCCGGGTCGGTTTTACGCAGCGGTGCGATACGCGCGTGGCTAGTAATGCGCGTGGTATCGAGTGCGGCGTAGCGCACCGTTAGCCAGTCGATCAGCGCGGCAAGCGTGGCGTACTGGGCGCGGGTAAACGGCGTGTCGTCGTCGCCTTCAAGCTCGATCCCCACGGAAAAGTCGTTCAGCGCGTGGCGCCGGCGATCACCACGCGCGTCCCACCAGCGGGAGCGCCCGGCGTGCCAGGCGCGATGCTCGGTATCGACGAACTGCACGCACTCGCCGTCGCGGCGAACCAGAAAGTGCGCCGACACGCGCAGCGCGGCGATCTCGGCAAAAAACGGATGCGCATCGGCGTCCAGCCGGTTGGTAAACAATGTCTCGATAGCGCCCCCGCCAAATTCGCCCGGCGGCAGACTAATGGCATGCACCACCACCAGCGACACCTCGTCTGCCGGGCGCGCATCGGTGTTGGGTGAGGCCACCCAGCGCGCCTGCGGCCACCGGCCTGATTCACTATATAGCTGACTCACGCTGCCCTCCTGCTCCATTTAATGCGCGCTTTTGCCGACGCTCTTTTATCCACGCTCTTTTACTAGCGCACCGGTCGACTATAATAGCGGCTTTATCCAACCGCTTTACATAACGCGTGGGAAGGCCAGCCGCTATGCATTATTACACCGCTCTCGCTGAAGAAATACGCTCAAGCGCCGCGCATTTATTGGCCGAAGATCTTGGCCCCGGCGATATTACCGCCAACCTTATCCCCGAGCAGCAATGGGCTCGGGCACGCGTTATGACTCGCGATGACGCCGTGCTTTGCGGCGTGGCGTGGGTCGATGAGATCTTTCGCCGGCTCGACAGCCGCGTAACGCTTAGCTGGCAAGCCGCCGACGGCGATCGCTTAAGCGCCGGCCAGTGCTTTCTCACGCTTGACGGCCCGGCACGCAGCCTGTTGACCGGCGAGCGCCCGGCACTCAACGTGCTGCAGACGCTTTCCGCCACCGCCACGGCGACACGCCACTACGTTGATCTGCTCGACGGCACCGGTGTACGCCTGCTGGATACGCGCAAAACCCTGCCCAACCTACGGTTGGCCCAGAAATACGCGGTAACCTGCGGCGGCGGGCATAACCACCGCATCGGGCTGTGGGACGCGTTTCTCATCAAGGAAAATCACATCACCGCCTGCGGCGGCATTGAGGCGGCCGTGGGCTACGCGCGCAAGCTTTCACGCGAGCTGAACGTAGAGGTGGAAGTCGAAAACCTCGACGAGCTCGACCAGGCGCTCGCCGCCGGTGCTGATACCATCATGCTGGACAATTTTTCGCTCGACGAACTCCGCGAAGCGGTGGCGCGCGGTAAAGGCCGAGCGACGCTTGAGGCCTCGGGCAACGTCGATGACACCACGCTCAGGGCCATCGCCGACACCGGCGTTGACTGCATTTCCAGCGGCGCGCTGACCAAGGATATCAAGGCCATCGACCTGTCCATGCGCTTGGTGGAAAGTTACGACGCACCGCGCTAGGTTTCAACGGCTAGGTTTCAACGGCGTGGAGGTTTTTGCGCAGGCGGTAGCGTTTGAGCTTTTCGCCGCCGCGCTCGACCCACTGCTCGCCAAGGTTTTCCCAGCCACGGCGCTCAAGACGCTCCACCAGCATCAGGCTGGCTTCGATCTCCACCGCGTCGCACCCCTGCTCCAGCAGCAGGCGTTCGGCGTGAATCAATAGCGTTGTACCCACTCCGCGACAACCAAGCGACGGCCACACATAGAGGGTTTCAACCCGCGCGGCCTTCATATTCAGCTCCAAAAAGCCCACGCAACGCCCGTCGCACACGGCCACCAGCGTCGTATACAGCGGGTGGCGCGCCGCCCAGGCGCTGGCTTCTCGCGGCAGCACCTGCGCCCAGGCGCGGCGCTCGGTCAGCGAGTAATGATTGGCCGCGCCCTGCATGACCGCGTGATAAAACACCTCGGCCTGATCCGCCGCGTCGCGCACCAGCGCTTGCCGATACACGATGCGCGGCGTCTCAACCGCCGTTGACGCTTCCATTTCCGCCATGCTTGCCTCCTTGTCTTTCATCCAGCACAGTTTTCAGCCCAAAAAGTTTGCCACTCAAGAACAGTCTTCATCCAAGAACGACCGGCCAACTTACCTTATACTGCGCCAACCTTCATCTTGAACGCGCAAGGCTGTTTATTTATGCACCACTTTGAGGACACACCGCTGCCTTTTCCGCCTGCGCCCTCTGCCTCTTCGCCCCGTGCGCCTGGCACTGCTTACTCGCTCACGCCGCTGGGCGTTATGCATAGCGATTACCCGGACAAATTCGGCGTACCCCGCCAGCCAGGGCTGGCACTCGCAGCAAGAGCCACGCTGGTGCTTGATCCGCCTTTTAACGACCCACTGGCGGTGCGCGGCTTGTCCGCGTTCAGCCACCTGTGGATAACCTTCGTCTTTCACCAGGCGCTCCAAGCCAACGACCGCTTTACGCCGCTGGTGCGTCCGCCGCGCCTTGGCGGCAATCAAAAGGTAGGGATCTTTGCCAGCCGCAGCCCTAATCGGCCCAACCGGCTGGGGCTTTCGCTGGTCACGCTTGAGAAAGTGGAAACACGGGGTGGGGTCAGGCTTACGCTTGGCGGCTGCGACCTGGTCGACCAGACGCCGGTGGTGGATATCAAGCCCTACATTCCGTGGGTCGAGGCGCGCCCCGATGCCCAAGCGGGCTTTGCCCCGGCACCGCCGCCCGAAGTCGAGGTGGTATTTTATCCGCCGGCGTGCGCAGCACTTGATCAGCGCTGTGACGGCGCATCGCTCAAGGCCTTGATTGAACAGGTGTTAAGGCAGGATCCACGGCCGGCGTATCAGCATACTCGGCGCGGCGGCGGGCGCGTTCATGGCGTACGCCTGCGCGATGTTGACGTGACGTTTCAGGCGCTAGACGATGCCTCGCCCACAACCCTTGCGGTAGTGGGCATTGAGCCGTTGCCTGAATGAGAAAAGTGCGCGATCAGGACGCGGGAAAAACCACGCCGATACGGCGACCGACTTCTTCGTAGGCTTCAATCACGCCGCCAAGCCCCTGGCGAAAGCGGTCTTTATCCAGTTTTTCACGAGTGTGGGCGTCCCACAGCCGGCAGCCGTCCGGCGAAAACTCGTCGCCCAGAACCACCTCACCGTCGTAAAGACCAAACTCCAGCTTGTAATCCACCAGCAGTAGGTCACCGCCGGCGAATAGCTGCTTGAGCACGTGGTTTACCTTGAACGTCAGCTCTTGCATCCGCGCAAGTTGCTCGGGCGTGGCCCAGCCAAAGGTTTCGGCCAGGGACTCGTTGATCATCGGGTCCCCGCGATCATCGTCTTTCAAAAACAGCTCAAACGTCGGCGGCGTCAGAGTAACGCCCTCTTCAACGCCCAGCCGTTTGACCAGCCCACCGGCGGCAATGTTGCGCACCACGCATTCCACCGGAATCATCTGCATCTTCTTGACCAGACTTTCGGTGTTGGACAGGCGCTTTTCAAAGTGAGTGGGAATGCCGGCGTCTTCCAGGCACTCCATGATGAAGGCGTTGAAGACGTTGTTGACCATGCCCTTGCGCGCTAGCGCTTCCTTTCTTTTGCCGTCAAAAGCGCTGGTATCATCGCGAAATTCAAGCACCAGAAGATCCGGCGCATCGGTGGTATAAACGGATTTTGCCTTGCCGGCGTAAAGCTCCTGGCGCTTTTCCATGGTGGCTCCCAAGCAGATAAATGAAAGGTTAGCGTAAATAGCCGGAAACACGCTCAAGCAGCTCACGCTGCGCGTCAGCGCTTAGCGTTTGCTCACCGGCGCTTTTTGCGCGCAGCTTGCTTTGTTCGCCTTGGGCGTCAAGCACCAGGCGCACCTGTTGTGCGCTGGCATCACCAAACGGATTGAGCTGCGCCAGCACGCCGCGCCGGCGGTTATCCAGCGTCAGGTAATCAACCACAAAGGCGTGGCGTTCTGGCTCGGCGCTTAACAGCTCGCGCTTGTTCGGCTCGGTGAAATCCAGCGCCAGATAGTGAGCGATTTCCGCCCAGGCGCGGTCGGCCGAATAGGGAATGCGCACGCTAAAGCCTTCGCCGTCGCGGGTGAGCTGAACGGCACGACGTTCGTCAACGCGCTGGGCATTCAGTGACGACAGCGTGTTGTCCGAACTGGCGCCGGCATTCAAGTAGCCTTCCAGGCGTGAAAGACAGCGCGGCAGCGGCTTGCCGGCACGCTCGCAATAGACCTCGCTTGCCCCAAGGCGAACGGCGTTGCCCAGCCGCAGCGTGCCGGCTGGCGTCTCCAAAATCCCCTGCGACGGCCGGCTGCGCTCGATTCCGCCCCCTTGGGCGCGGGCAAAGCTTTCCAGCCGGGGCCATACGCTGGCTGCGTCATCCGCCACGACCAGCCAGCGCTTATTATTGATCTGGCGCGTGGTCACGTAGCCTTCTTCAAGCCCGCTGGCGGCGGTCAAGGGGCGCGGCGCATGCGCTTCAACCGGCTCGTCGGGGCGCGTCGCCCGGGCGCCGCCCTGGGGCATGGGCAGCGCGCTTTGATAGCGGCCCTGATCGCGAGTCTCGGGCAACACCAGCGGCGGTGCCGGCGCGGGCTCAACGTAGTCGAGGTTACGATCGTCGTAAAAGCCATCCCGCGCACAGCCGGCAAGCGCGAAAGCGCTTACCAGTGCCAGCGGTATCCATTTAAGCGCAGCGTTCATCCAGCCACCTTTCCATTGAGCAAATCGGGCGCCGGCGTGGTGCTGCGGCCGGCGCCGCCTTTTTTGCGGGGTTAGTCTTCCACCACGTCGGCCAGCTGTAGCGCTTCGCTGATCGTGCCGTGATATTTTTCCGAGAGCCACGTCAGCGGCAAACGCAGCCCGGCGTCGGCGTAGCCCATACGGTTAAGCGCCCACTTGACCGGGATCGGATTAGACTCAATACCGAGGTTGGTGTGCAGCGGCATCAGCCGTGTGTTGATCGAGTGAGCGGTCTCAGCATCGCCGGCAATGGCCGCCGTGCACAGCTCGCGCATCGCTTTGGGGGCGACGTTAGCGGTAACGGAAATATCGCCATGACCGCCCATCAGCATGAAATCGCACGCGGTGCCGTCGTCGCCGGAATAGAGCATGAAACCGCTGCCTTTCAGACGGGCAATCAGGTCTTCGGCGCGCTCAAGGTTACCGGTGGCGTCTTTGAGCCCGATGATATTATCCACCTCGGCCAGGCGCATCACGGTCTCGTTGTACAGGTCAGAGCAGGTGCGCCCCGGCACGTTATACAGGATAACCGGCAGCTTGCTGCCTTCAGCCACCGCCTTGAAGTGCTGGTACAGGCCTTCCTGGGTCGGCTTGTTGTAGTAAGGGCACACCGACAGGCAGTAGTCCGCGCCGACTTCGCTGGCGTAGCGGGCAAGCTCTACCGCTTCAGACGTGGCGTTGGCCCCGGTACCGGCAATCACCGGAATGCGCCCGTTAACTTCTTCAACCACGCTACGAATCACGTCAAAGTGCTCGGCAAAGGACATGGTCGTGGGCTCGCCGGTGGTGCCCGCCGCGACGATGGCGTCGGTGCCATTGTCGAGATGGAAGTTCACCAGGCGACGAAGCGCTTCCCAGTCGATGTCGCCATTGACTTTCATCGGCGTCGCCAGGGCGACAAGGCTGCCAGTGATCATCTGCTTATACCTCACATGCAATAAAAATGTGAAAACGCGGCGTTTGCAAACGCTCGCGCGCATTGGGTCAAGGAGCCGCTTCGGCGCCTTGGTTAACGCCCTGCGGTTCCACAGACGTTAAATGGTACTCAGGCGACGAAAGCCTGTACAGCGCAAAGCGCCACGACTTTTCATCGAAGCGGGCATCGCGCGCCGCGATTTTTTGACAGCCGCCCTCAGTTTGCGTGTAATCGACCTGTCTCACTGTCAGGCAAAGGAGCTTTTTATGAGCATTGAAATCGGCCAGAACGTGCCGGATTTTTCCGCCACGGCCACCGGCGACACCACCGTGACGCTCGCTGAGCTGCGCGGCAAGCAGGTCGTCGTGTACTTCTACCCCAAGGCCAGCACGCCCGGCTGCACCACCGAAGGCGGCGACTTTCGCGATAACAAAGCGTCGTTCGACGCCGCCAACACGGTGATTCTCGGCGTGTCCCGCGATAACCTGAGCGCCCAGGAAAACTTCAAAGCCGAACAGGACTTCAACTTCGCGCTGATTGCCGACACGGATGAAACGCTGTGCCAGCTGTTTGACGTGATCAAGCTCAAAAAGATGTACGGCAAGGAGCATCAGGGCATCGATCGCAGCACCTTTTTGATCGACGCCGACGGCAAGTTAGCCCAAGAATGGCGCGGCGTTAAAGTGCCGGATCACGTTAATGAAGTGCTTGCCGCTGCCGAGGCGCTAAACGGCTAACGGCTAACGGCTAACGGCTAACGGCGACGACGTACCGGCACCGGGTTCCGCAAAGGTGCCGGGTGTCGGTATTATTCGTCGTCTTCACCGGCAAGCGCTAGACGTTCGTCACGCTGGCGCATACCGCGCGGCCAGGCATATACCAACGCTTTGAGCAGCGTCGCCAGCGGAATAGCAAAGAACACGCCCCAAAACCCCCAGATACCGCCAAAGAACAGCACCGCGACGATAATCGACACCGGATGCAGATTGACCGCCTCGGAAAACATCACCGGCACCAGTACATTGCCGTCAAGCGCCTGAATCACGCCGTAAGCTACCAGCACGTAGGCCAGCTCTTCGCTCAGACCGAAATGAAACCCGGCTACCGCCGCTACCGGGAATGCCGCCAGCGCGGCGCCGATATACGGCACCAGCACCGAAAGCCCTACCAGCACCGCCAATAGCGCCGAGTACGGTACGCCCAGCAGCGCAAAAGCGGTAAAGGTGATTGCGCCAACAATCATGATTTCAATAAACTTGCCGCGAATATAGTTGGCGATCTGCACGTCCATTTCCTGCCAGATGCGCGACAACAGCGTGCGCTTGCGCGGCAGCAGAGACAGCGTAAAGCCCACCAGCGTCTGGCGATCCTTGAGCATAAAGAACACCAGAATCGGCACCAATACCAGATAGATAATCAGCGCCATCACGTTACCCAGAGAGGCCAGCGACAGCGTTAGCGCACGCTGGCCCAGCTGGCTGAACTGACGGCTGGCAGCGCCCACCCAGCTCTGCATCTGATCGGGCGTAATCAGGTTGGGATAGCGCGCCTGGAGCTCATCCAGCCAGCTCTGGCCACTGGCGAACATACGCGGCGTTTCCTGCACCAACCCCACCAGCTGATTCCAGATCAGCGGCAGTAAAATCAGCGCCAGCGTCAACAGTGCGCTGATAAAGCCCAGGAACACCAGCGTTACCGCCAGCAGGTGCGGCACACGACGGCGCGTCAGCGCGCTGACGGCGCCCTGCAGCAGAAAAGCGATGATCAGCGCGGTAAAAAACGGCGCCAGCATGCGGCCAAACCAGATCACCGCGGCAAATCCCGCAATGAGCACCAGCAGCAGGATAACCGCCTCCTCATCGGAGAAGTAGCGATCCACCCAGTCCTTGAAAATGGTGCGCAACGTCATTGGCCACCACCTTCGGCCTTGCGAATCCAGTAATAATAAAC
>Ga0208412_1000364_pt1 | contig 25369 bp, 22 predicted proteins | sample AntDeeMetag02WF4_FD_184758 | JGI IMG/M metagenome (GOLD analysis project Ga0208412, IMG submission 184758) | Saline lake microbial communities from Deep Lake, Antarctica - Antarctic Deep Lake Metagenome 02WF4 (SPAdes) (version 2) | ecosystem: Environmental > Aquatic > Non-marine Saline and... | reverse complement strand
TCCCGGTCGGTGACGACATCGGCTTCCTCCCCGGCACCGAGGAGGAGAAGATGACGCCGTGGATGGGGGCGCTCATGGACAATCTCGAAGTCCTCACCCAGACGGGCGACGGCGAAGGCGGCAGCTGGGAGCGCCAGGCGACGAACGACCTGCTCTCCAGCCGCATCAAGGTACGGTCCGTCAACTTCATGCGCGGGCGCACCTTCCTCAACCGCTATCTCATTATCGACGAGGCGCAGAACCTGACGCCCAAACAGATGAAGACGCTGATCACCCGCGCGGGGCCGGGTACGAAGATCGTCTGCCTCGGCAACATCGCCCAGATTGACACGCCCTACCTCAGCGAGACCAACTGCGGCCTCACCTACGTCGTCGACCGCTTCAAGGGCTGGCAGCATGCGGGCCACATCATCCTCACCCGTGGCGAACGCTCGCGTCTGGCGGACTACGCGTCCGAGGTGCTGTAGGTTTTCCCGAAGCCCCGAATGGGGACCCGTAGCCGTTTTCGGAGACCTTGAAGGGGCATTGCCCTCCCCGGCCCGGCTCAATAGACTCACCGGATCGCCGCTGGCGTAGTTACAGGGAGCGGGTTATGTCCACCGGTATGATTATTTTTCTCGTGCTGCTGGCGGCGTTCGTCGGCTATGCAATCGTCATCTACAACCGCATGGTCGCGTTCCGAAATCGCGTCAAGAACGGCTTCGCGCAGATCGATGTCCAGTTGCAGCGGCGTTACGAACTGATCCCGAACCTGGTCGAGACGGCAAAGACGTATCTGCAGCACGAGCGCGAGACGCTCACGCAGGTGATCGAGGCGCGCAACCAGGCCAAGGCGGCCGAGGAGAAGGCCGCGAGCCAGCCGGAGAACGCCGAGGCGATGCGCCAGCTGTCGCAGGCGGAAGGCGGTTTGAGTGCGGCGCTGGGGAAACTGTTTGCGCTCAACGAGAGCTACCCGGACCTCAAGGCCGACGGCACCATGCGCGACCTGATGGAGGAACTCACCTCCACCGAGAACAAGGTCTCGTTCGCGCGCCAGCACTTCAACGACGCGGTGATGTACTACAACACCTACCGCGAGCAGTTCCCCAACACCCTGATCGCGGGCCCCACCGGTTTCCAGCCCGCCGAACAGCTCGAGCTGGACAACCCCGAGGAGGTGCGCAAGCCGGTACAAGTGTCCTTCGGCTGACGCCCAACGCGCACGCACCGGATCGGGCACAACCCCATGGATTTCTTCGAACGCCAGGAACAAGCGCGCCGATCGACCGCCGTGCTGGTGCTGGCATTCGTGGTAGCGATCCTGCTGGTCGCCGCCGCGGTCGACGCGGTGGTCTGGGGCGCGCTGCGCTTTCTCGATCGCACCTCGCTCGACTTCCTCGCCTGGCTGGCCACGCCGCACGCCTGGATCATCACCGCCGTCCTGCTCCTGAGCATTCTTGCCACCAGCGCCTGGCGCTCGGCGCAGCTCTACAGGGGCGGCGGCGGCCGCGTGGCCCTCCTGCTGGGTGGAAGCATCGTCGACCCGGACACCACCGATGCGGACAAGGCGCGCCTGATCAATGTCGTCGAGGAGATGGCGATCGCCGCCGGCATCACCGTGCCCGATGTCTACGTTCTCGAGAACGAGGACACGATCAACGCCTTCGCCGCCGGCGACAGCCCCGCCAACGCGGTGATCACGGTCACACGCGGTCTGCTCGACCGCCTCGACCGGGAGGCACTGCAGGGCGTGATCGCCCATGAGTTCAGCCACATCCTGAACGGCGACATGCGGATCAACATCCGCATGATCGGTCTGCTCGCCGGCATGACGATACTCAGCGAGATTGGCACCAGGCCGTGGCGATCGATGGGCACGTATCGCGGTCGCCAGTACGGTCGCGGCCGTTCGCTTTTCGGCGTCAGTGGCCGGGGGGGGCAGGCCTACCTGGTCATACTCGTCGCCGGGCTCCTGGTGGCTGCGATCGGCTGGATCGGCGTCCTCGGCGGACGCCTGATCAAGGCCGCCGTCTCGCGCCAGCGGGAATTCCTCGCGGACGCCGCCGCGGTACAGTTCACGCGCAACCCCGACGGGCTCGCCCACGCCCTGCTGGAGATCAACGAGGAGGCCGGTGGCGGCAGTCGCCTGCGCAACCTCCACGCCGAAGAGGTAAGCCACATGGGCTTCGGGCGCACGGTCAACGCCATCACCGGACTGACGGCCACGCACCCGCCGATCAAGGACCGCATGGCCGCCCTCGGCCCCAAGTACGAATACTGGTACCGCGACGGCGAGCGCATCCGGCGAAAGGAACAACGCGAGGCCGAAGCCGAAGAAGAAGCGGGACGCAAGGAGGAGCAACGCACGGCGGCGACGAGCGCCAGCGAGGGCGCGACCCTGGCCGGGCTCGGCGGCGCGGACGCGGTCAGTGCCGGGCTCTCGGCGGCCACGCTGGCGGGGATCGCCGGGTCGCTCGATGGCGGCTCGGTCGAGCGGGCACACGCCCTGCTGCGACGGCTGCCCGAGGAGGTCCTGCAGGCGCTGCATACGCCGAGCGGCGCGGAGGACGCGGTGTCCGCGCTGTTGTTGCACGGGCCGGACACCCGCGAGCGGGACCTCGGGGTCCTGCCCGAGCCCCGGCGCGAGGCGGTCGACCGGCTGCGTCTCGCCCTGGAGTGCAACTGGCCGGGCGAGCGCGCCGACCGCCTCGATCCACGAATCCGGTTACCATTGCTGGAGCTTGCCCTCCGCTCGCTGCGCCAGCTCGACCACGCGGCGCGTGAGTCCTTCCTGAAGCGCATCGATGCCCAGATCCGCATCAACGGGCGCATGTCGCTGTTCGAGTACGCGGCGCGGACCCTGCTCCGGCGCGAACTGGACACCGATCGGGTCGCCCGGTACGGCATGGCGAGGCTGGCACGCCATCGCGAGCAGGCCGTGATCGTGTTGTCGCTTCTCGCCCACGCCGGCGGCGGTGACGAGGGGCAGCGCGCCGCCGCGCACGCCCGGGGGATGGAGGGCCTGCCCGGTGGTCCGGCGAACGCGGAACTCCTGCCACCGAACGAGTGCAGGCCGAAGGTCGTAACCCGAGCGCTGACCGCGCTCGAGGCCCTGCAGCCCAAAGACAAGCGCACCCTGCTCCAGGCCTGCACCCGGACGATCTCGGCCGACGATCATATCCGAGCGAGCGAGGCGGAGCTGCTGCGCATGTTCGCCGCCCTGCTGGACACGCCGGTCCCCGCGATCTTCGCCGACCCCGACTGACCCTGCAGTCTGTCGAATTCAGGCTCATCGACTGCGGCGCGGCTCGGTCGATCCCGCCCAGATGCGCTATCCTGCACGACAAATCTACCGCGGATGGAAAAGCATGAAACTCAACGATCAGTCCCTGCTGCGCGACGCCTGCTTTATTGACGGCGAATGGGTAAAGGGCAGCGAGAGCCTGCCGGTTCGTAATCCGGCCACCGGCGACACGCTCGGCGAAGTACCGCGTCTTGGTGCGGCGGAGACGCGTCAGGCGATCGAGGCGGCCAACCGCGCGTTCCCGGAATGGCGCCGCAAAACGGCCGCCCAACGCAGCGCGATCCTGCGGCGCTGGCACGACCTCATGCATGAGAACGTCGAAGACCTTGCGCGGATCATGACGAGCGAACAGGGCAAGCCGTTCACCGAGGCCAAAGGCGAAGTCGCCTACGCCGCCTCGTTCCTCGAGTGGTTCGCCGAAGAAGGCAAGCGCGCCTACGGCGATATCATCCCCGAGCACACCAGCGATGCCCGGATCGTGGTCACGAAGGAACCGATCGGCGTCTGCGCCGCGGTCACCCCCTGGAACTTCCCGCTGGCGATGATCACCCGCAAGGCCGGCGCGGCGCTCGCCGCAGGCTGCCCGATGGTCGTCAAACCGGCGGAACAGACCCCGCTGTCGGCGCTGGCGCTGGCGGAACTCGGTGCCCGCGCCGGCATCCCGGCCGGCGTGTTCAGCGTCATCACCGGTCGGGCGAGCGCGATCGGCGGCGAGTTCACGAGCAATCCGACCGTGCGCAAACTCACGTTCACCGGCTCGACGGCGGTCGGTAAACTGCTGATGGAGCAGTGCGCCGCCACGGTCAAGAAGGTCTCGCTGGAACTCGGCGGCAACGCGCCATTCATCGTCTTTGATGACGCCGACCTCGACGCCGCGGTCGAGGGAACCATCGCGTCCAAGTACCGCAATACCGGCCAGACCTGCGTGTGCGCCAATCGGATCCTCGTCCACGAAGCCGTGTACGACGCCTTTGCCGAGAAACTCGCAAAGCGCGTCGCCGGTCTGCAGGTGGGCGAGGGCTTTACCGAGGGCGTCGTGCAGGGCCCGCTGATCGACGAAAACGCGCTGGCCAAGGTGGAAGAGCACGTCGGCAACGCGCTCGAGCATGGCGCGAAGGTCCTGACCGGCGGGCAGCGTCATGCCCTGGGCGGTACGTTCTACGAACCGACGGTTCTCACCGGCGTGACGCCGGATATGCAGATCGCCGGCGAAGAGACCTTCGGCCCGGTGGCCCCCCTGTTCCGTTTCAGCACGGAACGCGAGGCCGTGGAGATGGCCAACGATACCGAGGTCGGACTCGCCTCCTACTTCTACACGCGCGACATCGGCCGCGCCTGGCGGGTCGGACGCGAGCTCGAGTACGGCATCGTCGGCATCAACACCGGCCTGATCTCGACGGCCGTCGCCCCCTTCGGCGGGGTCAAGGAATCCGGCATGGGGCGCGAGGGCTCGAAGTACGGAATCGAGGATTTCCTCGAGGTGAAGTACATGTGCATGGGCGGCATCGACCCCGAACTCCAGTAGGATTGCCACCGGTATAAAGGGTCACGGCCCGGGGCCGCCGAAAGGCGGTCTCGGGGCCATAGGAACCGCGGTGTTTTCCGTACCCGTCCGGGTTCCGATCAGGCGCCCTGCAATATGTTTCACGCAGAGGCGCGAAGGACGCCGAGGAACGCAAAGAATGCGAATCAGGTCGGGCTCTGGCCCGTCACTCGCAAGCCACTGATTTGTCGGCGTTGCCCGGATCCCATCCGGCACTCCGTTTTTTGCTCTCTTCGCGTACTTGCCGCTCTTTGCGCCTCTGCGAGAATCCGGGTGCAAGGCAGCGAATCAGGTACCCACCACCACGAAGTCCCACCTGGTCACGTGCTCACGGATTACGGCCGCGCTACTGATCGGACCAGTTGAAGCGCCGCATTTCGCCGAGCCGCTTGCGCTGTTCTTCGGTGAGAACCTCGCGCATCCGGTTCTGCATCCGGACCTGCTGCTCGATCATGCCCCGCCGGGTTTCCATCATGCGCGAGAACGCATCGCCAACCTCATCGGGATCCGGCGCATCCTGGTCGTACGCCTCCATCATGTTGCGCCGATGCTGCTGCATTTCCTGCATCATCTGCCAGTGCTCGCTGGCGTTCTCGCGCTGGATCTCTTCCATCTGCCCACGCTGATCATCCGAGAGGCCGAGCACACCGCTGACGTACGGCCCCATCATTCCTTGACCCATCATTCCGGGACCCATCATTCCTTGACCCATCATTCCTTGACCCATCATTCCTTGACCCATCATTCCTTGACCCATCATTCCTTGACCCATCATTCCGGGGCCCATCATCCCGGGGCCCATCATCCCGGGGCCCATCATGCCCTGCCCCTGCCCCATCATCTGCTGGCCAGCGCCCATGCCGGAACCACTTCCACTCTGGGCAACCACCACGCCACTCGCGAGGGTGGCGGACAAGGCCAGCGCAAACACTGCGCATTTTTTACTGATCGGTTCGTACATTGCGTATTCCATCCTGTCTGTTGATCGAAACCGAGCCGGATTCGACTCGCACCACTGACAAAATAGACTCTCCTGCAGTTCACGCTTTGATCCGAATCAATTCGATGCCAGACACTGCGGCGGACCGCTCCACGAGTGGGCCAGTGAGGCTCGGCGACCGCTCGGGTTAGTATGCGCACTTTTGCGCAGAGTCCCGGACCCGATGCATACGAGCGAAGCCCCCGGATACCGCCGTACCTGGCAACTCGCGTGGCCGATCATCCTGGCCAACTCGTCGATTCCGCTCGTCGGTGCGGTGGACACGGCCGTGATGGGGCATCTGCCCGATGCCGCCTATATCGGTGCCGTGGCGCTGGGCGCCAACCTGTTCTCGATCATCTACTGGGCCTTCGGTTTTCTGCGCATGGGCACGACGGGTTTTGTCGCGCAGGCCCTTGGCGCGGGCGACGGCGGCGAGGCCGCGGCCGCCCTGAAGCGGGCCCTGGTGATCGCGGCGGTACTCGCCCTCGCGGTGTGGTCCCTGCAGATCCCGATCGGGCTGACCGCTTTTTACGTGGTCGATGGCAGCGAGCGGGTCGAGGAACTCGCGCGGGTCTATTTCGGCTGGCGAATATGGTCGGCACCGGCCGTGTTCGCCAACTACGCCATTGTCGGCACGCTGATCGGCCTGCAGCGCACGCGCGACGTCCTGGCGGTTCAGATCCTGCTCAACGGGACCAACGTGGCCCTCGATCTGCTGTTCGTGCCGGTTCTCGGCTTCGGCGTAGAGGGTGTCGCCCTCGCCTCGGTGATCGCGGAATTCACGGCGGTGGGTGTCGGACTCTGGCTGGTCGCGCGCCGGCTACGGCAACTGCCGCGGCCGGGGCATCCGATCACGCTGCTCGAACCGTCCGCACTGCGCGCGCTGATCCGGGTCAACGGCAATATCTTCGTGCGGACACTGTGCCTGGTTCTGTCGCTGTTCTGGTTCACGGCGGTGGGAAGCGGCCTGGGAGACATTGTCGTTGCGGGCAATGCCATCCTGATGCAATTACTGTTCTTCCTGTCCTACGGCCTCGACGGGTTCGCCCACGCCGTGGAGGGGCTGGCGGGATCGGCGCGCGGCGCGGGACGCCGGGACCACTTCCGCGCGGCCGTACGCACGAGCACCGTGTGCGCCCTGGCCGTCGCGCTCGGCTACTCCGTCGTGTATGCACTGTTCGGAGGCGTGTTTATCGGCTGGATGACGGATCTGCCGGAAGTCCGAACGCTCGCCATGACCTATCTGCCATGGATGCTGCTGGCCCCGATCGTGGCGGTCTGGAGTTTTCAGCTGGACGGCGTGTTCATCGGCACGACGCACACCGTCGAGATGCGCAACGGCATGCTGATCGCGGCCGGGGCGTTCTGGATCGCAACCGAGTTTCTCGTCCCCACGCTGGGCAACCACGGGCTTTGGCTGGCGTTCATGGGCTTCCTCGCGCTGCGTGCCCTGATGCTCGCGCTGTGGCTGCCCCGGGTCGACCGCTCGATTGCCCCCGTACCGCAGACGCTCCTCTGATACCAATCAGTCGATCGTATCCACATCGGTGACGCGACCATCGGTCAGGCGCACGCGCCGATCGAGATACTGATCGCCGAACGGGTAATACCAGTCCTCGATCCAGACGCGGCGATGTCCATAATCCTTGCCGCCGCGATGGTCGCGCTGCAACAGGCGTCGAGCCTCGCGCTGCACCGGTTCGCCGCAGCGCGCGAGCAGCTCGTAGGCCGTCATGCCGGTGGCGACATCGATCGGCGCGCAGCCGCCGGCGCGATCGCTTTCGCGGAATCCACGCCCCGGTGTCCGGATGTACCGGAGACGGCCAGCGCGGAACCGGAGTTCGCGCAGCAGGCGCTGCGGGCCGAAATTGTAGTACCACAGTTCCTCGTCCACATGGCTCGGGCCGTACCCGTACGCATACAGCGGCTGGACGAAATCCGGCGCCCCGCAGGCCGCGCGCACCTCGAATGCCCGATCGCCCTCGCTGACCAGGCTGCCCTTACAGCGCAGCGCCTCGGCGCGCCCGGGGAGCAGCAGCCCCGCAGCTGCGAGTACGAGAATGAGCAACGGCAACAGAACGCGATCGCGCGTCATGGTTCCAATCCATTGCGGCGTATGAGAAGTATGACAGCCCGCAGCGCCCGGGGTGCCCCGTCCCTGACCAGAAGGCCCGCCCAGGTTAGTATGCCCACCCTTACTGACCGAACCGCGCATGCGTGCGAGCCACCCCGGAGGGAACCGATGAAACGATCAGGATGCACCTGGCGACGCCTTGTCCCGCTGCTGGCCGGCCTGCTGCTGCCAGCGGCGGGCACCGCCGCCGCCGCGATAAACGCGGACGGCGTGCTCTGGCGGGTCCAGGGCCCGGAAGACACCGATCCGAGCCACGTTTTCGGCACGATCCACAGCGACGATCCACGCGTGCTCGACCTTGATCCGGTTATTGAGCGCGCTTTCCGCGCCGCACGACACTACGCCTTCGAACTCGATTTCGACGCCGATATCCGCCAGACCGCGGCCCGCGCAATGTTCGACCAGGCGCCGCCGACGCTCGAGGAGCAGCTCGGCGACGAGGACTGGCAACGCGCCCGGCGCGCGGCGCAGGCACGCGGGGTACCCGAAAACGCACTGCGATTGATGGAGCCGTGGGCGCTGGCCATCACCATCTCCGTGCCGGCGATGGACCCCGCCGCGACCCTCGACCGGGTTCTGTTCCGGCGCGCCACCGATCTGGGGCGTCCGGTCCAGGGTCTGGAGACAGCGGAAGAGCAGTTGAGCCTCTTCGACGATCTGCCCGAGCGCGAACAGCTGGATCTGTTGCGCGCCACGCTGGATCTCGCGGAACAGGATGGCCTCGCGCCGATGTTCGAGTCGCTGACCGCCGCCTGGCTGCGCGGCGACCTTGGCGCGCTCATGGAGATCAGCGAGAGCAATCCGATGCTGCCCGACGGCGAGCGCAACGACGCCTTTACGGAGCGGGTAGTGGACGAACGCAACGAGCGCATGGTCGAACGCATGCAGCCCCTGATCGAACGCGGTGGCGCATTCGTCGCCGTCGGCGCCCTGCACCTGCCGGGCGAGCGCGGCGTCCTGCGGCTGCTGGAGGAAGCGGGCTATACGGTCACGCCGGTGGACTGAACGCGACGCTGGGACCGGCCATCATGCCGGATCGAGCGTGTCTGGACTTCGTGTTGTCGGATTGCCCGATCAGAGGCCTTGCACTGTGGTTCTCGCAGAGGCGCGAAGATCGCCAAGTACGCAAAGGAAAAAGAGGGGTGCGGGGTTGCGTGGCGCATCCGTGCTTCACGCCCGACGGGGTGGCGCGCCGATCCGCTCAGGGGGGGCACGTCGACACTTGCGAGTCCTTGACCTGTTGGCGCTCCCGAGGATCTGATCCCCACGGCTCCATCCCGCATTCCGCCTTTTTGCCTTGGTTCCTTTGCGTACTTGGCGATCTTCGCGCCTCTGCGAGACCCCGATTGCAGGGCACCCGGAAAGGATTACTACGCCTCGGCCTTGCTGGCGCAGTGGATGCAGTACAGGACGGTCGGGTCGAATTCGAGGCGTTTCGGGTTGATGGGCTCGTCGCAGGACTGGCAAAGGCCGTAGTCGCCGTCTTCGATCCGCCGCAATGCGGCTTCGGTGCGGCGCAGCGTTTCCTGGCGCCGGCGGTTTGCGGCGAGACTCATCTGCTGGGCCCCGAGGGCATCCATGCGCGACAGGCGCCCCTGACGCTGCTGATCGAGTTCGACCGTGTTGGCGTCAGTGTTGCCCGTGGTGGCCGACAGTTCCTCGTGCAGTTCCAGCAGCCGCGCACGGAACCACTCGGCATCGATATCGTCGTCGCTCACTGTCTCCTCATTCCCGTAACACCCTGCAAGCCATGGGCGGGGATTATCCCATACGCCCGTCCGCGCAGGCACGACACGCTCACACGTCGGCGGGCGTCCGCACCCGAAGCAGCAGCAGTGCACCACCACCAAACAGCAGCAGCAGCGACAGGATGCCCATCCGCGGATCGCCGGCCATCCAGCCGACCCAGCCGACCAGGACCGGACCGAGTACGGCGGCGAATTTGCCCATCATGTTGTAGAAGCCGAAAAACTCGGCCGCGCAGTCACGTGGAACGAGGCGGGCGAAGAACGAGCGCGACAGCGCCTGCACACCGCCCTGGACCAGGCCAATCGTGATGGCCAGGCCATAGAATTCCCAGGTCGACGTCATAACCGAGGCCCAGATCGTCATCCCGGCGTATACGGCCAGAGCGAGCAGGATTCCCCCGCGGGCACCGAGCGGCCGTGCCAACCGCCCGAACAGCAGGGTCGCGGGGAAACCGACGAACTGGACCAGCAATAGCGCCGCGATCAGGTCATTCGACCCGAAGCCGATCGACATGCCGTAATCGACCGCCATCCGCACGACCGTGTCGACGCCATCGATATAGAGGAAATAGCCGCCCAGAAACAGCGCGACCTGGCGGTGCTGGCGGATATCCCGCAGCGTCTGCAGGAGCTGCCCCGCGCCCTCGACGAAGGCCTGGCGGAACGGCACCCGTGGTCCATCCCGTTCGCCCACCGTGCGCAGCAGCGGGATCGAGAATACCGCCCACCAGATCGCGGTGAGCAGGAATGACAGCCGCACGGCGGTCGCACGATCGGACAGACCGAACGTCTCGGGCATCAGGACGAGGCCCACGCAAGCGGCAAACAGGACGCCCCCGCCGAGATACCCCAGCGCGTAGCCGAGCGCCGATACGCGGTCGCCCTCACCCGGCGGCGCGACCTCGACGAGCAGCGCGTCGTAGAAGACATTGGCGCCCATGAAGCCGACCGTCGCCACCGCGAAGGCCCCGGCGGCGAGCCCCCAGTGCCCCGCACCGATCAGTGCCAGCGTCGCGGTCGCGAGGATGCCCAGCAGGGCGAAACGGATCAGGAAACGCCGCCGCAGGCCGGCCCGATCGGCGACCGCACCCAACAGCGGCGCGAGCAGGACGATCAACAGGCTCGAGGCGGAATTCGCGGCGCCCAGCCAGAACGTACGCTCGGCCTGCTCCAGACCCGACCCCCAGTACTCACGGAAAAAAATGGGAAAGAAGCCGGCGATGACGACGGTGGCATAGGCCGAATTGGCCCAATCGTAGAATGCCCATGCCCAGATCCGGCGACGGGCCGGTGTCATTGTCGACACGGCCGGTCCCTTCCCGGGTGCGCGTGCTGAATGGTTCGCATCTGGCCGTCCACGGTGACGAAAGCGGCTCACTATAGGCGACACCCCGTCCCCGCAAAACCCGTCGGCCCACGAAAGCGAACACTTCACGCCGCCGGAGCGGCGGCGATCATCGACCGGGCGTCGACTTCAGGTGCTGGCCTGATAGAATCCCGCCGAGGGAGTTCGGGTCCACTTGATCTGAATCAAGTCGACCCCGCCCCTCCATCAGTAGCATCAGCGCTCGGATCGCGGTTCGCGCCGCGTCCTTGTCGACATCACTCCGTGACCCGCGAAATAACCGGACGGATACAGGCCCTTATGGACACCACCGCCCAATACAACGAAAGAGTCGTCCGCCAGTTTGCGATCATGACGATCGTCTGGGGCGTGATCGGCATGCTCGTCGGCGTTCTGCTCGCTGCCCAGTTGCTCTGGCCCGCGCTCAACGGAGGGATTCCATGGTTGAGTTTCGGTCGCCTGCGGCCGCTGCACACGAATGCCGTGATTTTCGCCTTTGGCGGTTCCGGCCTGTTTGCGACTTCCTATTACATCGTCCAGCGCACCTGCCATACGCCACTTTTCGGTGAGCGCTGGAAACTGCCGGCGTTCACGTTCTGGGGATGGCAGGCGGTGATCGTCGGTGCGGTGATCACGCTTCCGCTCGGCCTCACGCAGAGCAAGGAATACGCGGAGCTGATCTGGCCCCTCGATGTTCTCATCACGATCGTCTGGGTGACTTACGCCGTCGTGTTCTTCGGCACGATCGCGCAGCGGAAAATGAAGCACATCTTCGTCGCGAACTGGTTTTTCGGCGCCTATGTCATCACGATCGCCGTACTGCACGTCGTCAACAACCTGGCGATCCCGGTCGGCCTGACGAAGTCCTATCCCATTTATTCGGGCGCGATCGACGCCATGGTCCAGTGGTGGTATGGACATAACGCGGTGGGCTTCTTCCTGACCGCCGGCTTCCTCGGCATGATGTACTACTTCGTCCCGAAGCAGGCCGGGCGTCCGATCTATTCGTATCGCCTGTCCGTGGTGCACTTCTGGGCCCTGATTTCGATCTATATGTGGGCCGGGCCGCATCATCTGCACTGGACGTCGCTGCCCGAGTGGGCCCAGTCGCTCGGCATGGTTTTCTCGTTGATCCTGCTCGCACCCTCCTGGGGCGGCATGATCAACGGCATCATGACCCTCTCCGGTGCCTGGCATAAGCTGCGCGACGACCCGATCATCCGCTTCCTGATCGTCAGCCTGTCGTTCTACGGCATGTCCACGTTCGAGGGGCCGATGATGTCGATCAAGACGGTCAACGCGCTGTCGCACTACACCGACTGGACCATCGGCCACGTCCATGCGGGAGCGCTCGGCTGGGTCGCTTTCATCACCATCGGTTCGCTCTACGCGCTGATCCCGAAGCTCTGGGGCCGCGAACAGATGTACTCGATCCCGGCGATCAACCTCCACTTCTGGGTTTCCACGATCGGCGTGGTCCTGTATATCGCGGCCATGTGGATCGCCGGCGTGATGCAGGGCCTGATGTGGCGGGCAACCAATGCGGACGGCACCCTGACCTACAGCTTCATCGAATCGCTGGAGGCGACCTACCCGTACTATGCGGTACGCCTGCTGGGAGGGGTCCTGTTCCTGGCCGGCATGCTGGTCATGGCATGGAATACCTGGATGACGGTCAAGCCACAGCCCGAGTCGGCGCGCGATAGCGCCGCGACCGCGACCGCCTGAGGAGAGGCACGCAATGACGCATGAAGTCGTTGAAAAGAACATCGGCCTGATGGCCGTACTCATCGCGATCGTGATCAGTATCGGTGGCCTCGTCGAAATCGTGCCTCTGTTCTTCCAGGCCAAAACCACGCAGCCGGTCGAAGGGCTGGAACCATACGATGCGCTGGAATTCGCCGGTCGGGACGTCTATGTGAGCGAGGGCTGTTACAACTGCCATTCGCAGCAGATTCGTCCGTTCCGCGCGGAAACCGAGCGCTACGGCCACTACTCGGTGGCCGGCGAATATGTCTATGACCGTCCATTCCAGTGGGGATCGAAACGTACCGGGCCGGATCTGGCCCGTGTCGGTGGCCGCTACACGGACAACTGGCACTACGTGCACCTGATGAACCCGCGCGACGTCGTGCCACAGTCGAACATGCCGGCATTCCCGTGGCTGGCGGAGAACGAACTCGAGCCGCGCGAGGTCGTCTCGCGCATGCGAACCCAGAAGGAGTGGTTCGACGTGCCCTACTCGGAGGAGCAGCTCGCGAACGCCCGCGAAAAACTCGAGGGCAAGACCGAGATGGAGGCAGTTATCGCCTATCTCCAGGGCCTCGGTACGGCCGTCGGGGAGGGGCCGCGTCGATAATGGACAGCGGAACCGCGAGTGGCGTAATGACGGGGATACTGATCCTCGTGTTCATCGGTATCATAATCTGGGCCTACAGCAGCCGACGGCGGCGCGACTTCGAAGAGGCCGCGCGGATACCGCTCGAGGATGAAGCCCCGAGCAAAGACCAAGACGATTCAAAAGGGAATACGCAATGAGCGCCTTCTGGACCGGGTTCATCGTCGTCCTGACCCTGGCGAACATCGCCGCCTGCTGGTGGCTCATCCGCTGGACGGCCAAGCCCCGGCCGAACGAGAACGCGAGCACCGACACCACCGGCCATGTCTGGGACGAAGACCTGACCGAGTACAACCAGCCGATGCCGCGCTGGTGGCTGAATCTCTTCTACATCACGATCTTCTTCGCACTGATCTATCTCGTGCTCTATCCGGGCCTCGGCAGCTATGCGGGCGTGCTCGGCTGGAGCCAGTACAGCGAATACGAGGCCGAGGTCGAGGCGGTGGAAGAACGAGTCGCCCCGTTGTACGCGGACTACGCGGCGCAGAGTATCCCGCAACTGGCCCGGAACGAGTCAGCCATGCGGACCGGCCAGCGCATTTTTGCGAACAACTGCGCCGTCTGCCACGGCTCCGACGGCCGCGGTGCGGTCGGCTTCCCGAACCTCGCGGATCAAGACTGGCTGTACGGCGGCGAACCGAAGCAGATCAAGCAAACGCTGATCAATGGCCGCAACGGCGTGATGCCCGCCTTCGGCCAGCAGCTTGGCGAACGGGACTTGCGCGCAGTGGCGGCGTACGTCTACACGCTCAACGGTCGGGACTGGCCACGCAAGGACCTCGTCGCCGACGGCAAGGAGAAATACCAGACGCTGTGCGTCGCCTGTCACGGACCGAACGGCAAGGGCAAGCAAGCGCTCGGTGCACCGAACCTGACGGACGAAACCTGGCTCTACGGCGGGTCGATGGACGAGCTCGTGTACACCCTGCAGAGCGGGCGCAACGGCCAGATGCCGGCTTTCCAGGAACTGCTCGGTGAGGATCGCATCCACGTCGTCGCCGCCTACGTCTGGGGCCTGTCGCACGGCGAATCGAAGGTTGCCGGGGAGGTAAATGGTGGTAACGACAAGTGAAACCGATGAGCGGCCACGCACGCGTTGGTGGGCGCGTCTGCTGGGGCCGGTGCTGTGGCCCTCGTTCCTGGTCGCGGCTGTCGCAACGGCAATCTTCTTCGCCCACATCGATCCACTGACCCTCCGCGCACAGACCCTCGCGGACTGGGAAATCAGCCGACAGGCCGGCTACACGGTGGGCTTCCTGATGTTCTGGATTGTCTGTGCCGCTTCGAGCGCGCTGACGATGTATCTGGGCACGACGCCCGTACCCGATTCGCCGGAGTCACGCAGCGGACGCTAGGAGCCTGTCCGAGAAACCCGGAGCCTACTGCGCACGCGCCACAGCGGCCGCTACGGCTCAGGTTTCTCGGACAGGCCCCTGGTGGGCCATGCGGCGACCGAAGCACCGTGTTTCCGCACCATGCGGAACGCCGTAATGTGACCGCACCGGAACGACACCGATGAACACCGAACAGAAGACCACTCGCCGTTCGAAAACGGACCGCTCGCAAACCGAAGCCTCGGAAGGCATGGGCTCGATGTACCAGTCGCGCGAGAAGGTCTACCCGCGCGAGGTCCACGGCCGCTTCCAGAATCTGCGCACGTTCGCCGTTTTCGCGCTGCTCGGGTTGTTCTATCTGCTGCCGTGGGTTCCGTGGAACGGCCGTCAGGCCGTGCTGTTCGACCTGCCGGCGCGTCAGTTCCACATCTTCGGCATCACGTTCTGGCCGCAGGATTTCATCTACCTGACCCTGCTACTCATAATCTGTGCCCTGGGCCTGTTCTTCGTGACGGCCGTCGCCGGCCGCGTCTGGTGTGGCTACGCGTGCCCTCAGACCGTCTGGACCGAGGTGTTCATGTGGGTCGAGCGCGTAATCGAAGGCGACCGGCCGAAGCGCATGAAGCTCGACAAGGCTCCGTGGACGCTCGACAAGATTCGGAAAAAAGCGGCCAAACATAGTCTCTGGGTGGCGCTCGCGCTGTGGACGGGCTTCACCTTTGTCGGCTTTTTCACTCCGATCACGGAACTCGGTTCGCGCGTGCTCACCGCCGAACTCGGTGGCTGGGAGACTTTCTGGCTGCTGTTCTACGGATTCGCGACCTGGGGCAACGCGGGCTTTCTGCGCGAGAACGTGTGCCTGTACATGTGTCCGTACGCGCGCTTCCAGAGCGCGATGTTCGATCGCGACACCCTGATCATTTCCTATGACGAAGCCCGCGGCGAGCCCCGCGGGCCGCGGCGGCGCGGTACCGACTACAAAGCGCAGGGTCTTGGCGACTGCATCGACTGCCACATGTGCGTCCAGGCCTGCCCGACCGGCATCGATATCCGCGACGGCCTGCAGTACGAGTGCATCGCATGCGGTGCCTGCATCGATGCCTGTGACAACGTCATGGACCGGATGAATTACCCACGCGGCCTCATCCGCTACACGACGGAGAATGCGCTCGAGGGCAAGCCGGCCAAGCTTCTGCGTCCACGGGTGGTCATCTATGGAGCGCTGCTGCTAGCGCTCGCGGCGTTGTTCGTGACCGGTATCGCGATGCGCACGCCGTTGCGGCTCGACATCATTCCGGATCGCAACACGATGTTCCGGCAAGTCGAGGGTGGGATGATCGAGAATGTCTATACGCTCAAACTCATGAACATGGACCAGTCGCCACATACCTACACGCTGTCGGCGAGTGGCCTCGAAGGTATCAAGATCCTGACACGGCCCGAAAACGTCGAAATCGCGCCGGGCGAGGTACGCACCCTGCCGGCCCGTATCCGCGTGGATCCAACGGATCTGCGGGGCGGAGGTCACGACATCCGCCTGACCCTCAGTGCGACCGACACGAGTGGCCTGACCGTGACGGAAGAGACGCGGTTCCATCTCCCGGTGGAGGGCGGCGTTCGATGACCGCCGAGCGGTATGAACGCCCCTGGTACCGACACTTCTGGGTCTGGTTCCTGATCGCGCCACCGGCCGCCACGGTGATCTTCTGGACGGTAATCCTGACGACCATGGCCAGTCCGCCATCGCTTGTCGTCGACGACTACGGCAAGATCGGCCTCGCCTACGAGAATGATAGGGCGCGGGACACGGCGGCACGGGACCTCGGCGTAACCGGCCGGCTGGACGTCCAACGCGAGGGCGGCCGCGTGACCGTTGCCCTGGTCGGACTTGATGATCCGCCGCAACGCCTCCGGGTGACGCTCGCACATCCGACCGAGGCCGCTCGCGACCGGACCGCCACACTCGAACGCATCGGCGGCGGACTCTACCGGGGCGAACTCGGCGGGGCGGCACAAGGCCGCCGTTATATCACCCTGCTCCCGGTCGATGGCGGTTGGCGGCTCGCGGGTGAGCTGTCGGCAAACCGTACCGATATGTCGCTGAAGCCGCCCGCCCCCTCCGCGGCGCGCTGATGGCCGAGCAACGATCCTGTTTTCACTGCGGCGAGCCCTTGCCGCCGGGCACGGTCCGCACCGTTCGGATCGACGACGAGGACCGCCCCGTCTGCTGTACCGGTTGTGCCGCGGTCGCCACGCTGATCGCGGAGAGCGGCCTGAACGGTTTCTACCGTTATCGCAGTGGGCCCGCCCCTACCCCGGTCAGCGATGACCCGGATGAGTGGACGGCCTATGACCGCGACGCCATCCAGCGTACCTTCGTTCAGGACGCGGACAACGGTGAGCGCGAAGCCATCCTGCTCATCGAAGGGCTTTACTGCGCCGCCTGCGCGTGGCTTATCGAACATATCCTGACGCCGATCGACGGGGTCCAGGCCGTCGAGGTCAACCCGGCGACCGGGCGCGCGCTGCTGCGCTGGGATCCGGATCGGGTGGCGCTCTCGACCCTGTTCCGGCGCATGAGCGAGATCGGTTACCGGCCCCACCCCGTCGACGAGGGAGGGTCAGAGCCACTGGCGATACGCGAACGGCGTGCGGCGCTGCGGCGCCTCGGGGTCGCCGGGCTCGGCATGATGCAGGTGATGATGTACGCCGTCGGGCTGTACGCCGGCGCCATCCATGCCGACATGGATCCCGCGATCGCCCGCCTGCTCCGGATTGTCAGCCTGCTCGTGGCCACACCGGTCGTGCTGTATGCGGGCGCACCGTTTTTCCGGGGCGCGTGGCGCGATCTGCGTGCCGGGCGCCCCGGTATGGATGTCCCTGTGTCGCTGGCCATCGGCGCCGCTTTCACCGCCAGTGTCTGGAATACGCTGATCGCCGGGGGCGAGGTCTATTTCGATTCGGTGACGATGTTCGTGTTCTTCCTCTCGGTGGCGCGCTTCTTCGAGATGAGCGCACGCCACCGCGCCTCGCGCTCCACCGGGGCACTGGCGCGCATGTTGCCGGCGACAGCGCTGCGCATCACCGACGGTCATGAGGAACACGTCGCGCTGCGCGAACTCGCGGTCGGTGACCGGGTCCGCGTACGCGCCGGCGAGGCGGTACCGGCCGACGGGCGGATCCACTCCGGCGCGAGCCGTTTCGATGAATCGCTGCTCACCGGCGAATTCGAGCCGGTTACACGCGGCGTCGGAGCCGACGTGATCGGCGGCAGCCTGAACACGGAGACACCGGTCGATGTCGAAGTGACCCGGATCGGTCAGGATACCCTGGTCGCCAGTATCGTCAGGCTGCTCGACCGTGCCCAGTCCCAGCGCCCACCGATCGCCCAGACGGCGGACCGCGTCGCGCGCTGGTTCGTGATCGGTGTATTGACCGCGGCAACCGCGACGGCGGCGTGGTGGTGGACGGTCGCGCCAGGCGAGGCATTCAGTATTACCCTGGCGGTGCTGGTCGTCACTTGCCCCTGCGCACTGTCGCTCGCCACCCCGACCGCGCTTGTCGCCGCGACTTCACGCCTGGCGCGCGGTGGCCTGCTGATTACGCGGGGGCGTGCGCTGGAGAGCCTGGCGCGCGCCGATCACATCGTTTTTGACAAGACCGGCACCCTGACCCGCGGCGTTTTGACGATCACGCGCGCCGAGACGATGGATCGTATCGACGCGCCCGAGGCGCGTGCGCTCGCGGCGGCGCTCGAAGCCCATTCGGAACACCCCATCGCGCGGGCCTTCGCGCCCTGGCACGATGGGCGCGAGGCCGAGCGGATCCATGTCGAGCGCGGCCGTGGCATCGAGGGCGTGGTCGCCGGCCGCCGACTGCGCCTCGGACGACCTGACTGGGTGACCGGCCTGGCCGGCGGCGGCGACACGAGCGGCGCCGAAACCATCGTGTCGCTGGGTGATGCCGACGGGCTGCTCGCCCGCTTTCACCTTGCCGACAGCCCGCGTGCGGGAACCGCCGAAGCGCTGAGCGCGATCACCCGGCTCGGTCTTTCCTTCGAGGTTGCAAGCGGGGATGCCGAGGGCCCGGTCGCTGCCCTCGCGCGGGATCTCGGTATCGACAACTGGCGGGCCCGGCAGACCCCGGGTGACAAACTGGCTCGACTTGAGAGCCTGCGCGCGGCGGGACACCGTGTCGTCATGGTCGGCGATGGCATCAATGACGCCCCGGTACTGGCCGCCGCGGACGTCTCTGTAGCCATGGGCGGGGGCTCTGGCCTCGCCGGCAACAACGCCGATATGCTGCTCTCCGCGCAACGCCCGGGCGATCTCGCGGCAGGCATAGCCCATGCGCGCCGAACGCTCTCCATCATCCGCCAGAATCTGGCCTGGGCCGCGGCCTATAATCTGATCGCGCTGCCACTGGCGGCGGCCGGTTTCGTCGCCCCCTGGATGGCGGCACTCGGCATGTCCGCGAGTTCGCTGATCGTGGTCGGCAATGCGATGCGCCTTGGGCGCGGCGATGCCCAGCCGGCACCGGATCGATCCGCGCCTGGGGAAGCGAAAGTGGAAACGGCCTGATGGAAATCCTGTTTGTCCTCATCCCGCTGTCACTGATCCTGCTGGGAATTGCGGTCTGGGCCTTTTTCTGGGCCGTGCGGAGCGGGCAGTTCGACGACCTCGACAGCCCCGCGTACCGCATCCTGCTTGACGATGACGAGCACCCGGACAAGCAGCCCCGGCAGGATCGTGAAGCCCCTGCCGATCAGCAGACCGATAGCGATCAGCGGTCGAACGACTCGTGATGACTTCGGATCCCACAACGCTGACAGCCGCATTCGTCGCCGGTCTCGCCGGCAGCGCGCACTGCATGGGCATGTGCGGCGGTATCGTCGCCTCGCTCGGGCTGGGTACCGCCGGCGAGCGCTCGGGGCCACTGCGCAGCCTGGGCTATGCCCTGCTGTACAATGGCGGCCGGATCGCCAGCTATACAGTCGCCGGCGCCATCGTCGGCAGCATCGGCATGCTCGCCGGCGGCAGCCTGCAGGCCCCGGGTACCGGGGTCGTGCTGCGGGCGATCACGGGCCTGGTGCTGGTCGCCATCGGCCTGCAGGTCGCATTCGGTCTGCGGCTGCTGCAGCCGATCGAGCGCCTCGGTTTCCGCCTGTGGGCGCGGATCGCCCCGCTGGCCCGCGGCCTCATGGCGCGGCGCGGTGCCCTGGCGGCGGTCGGTCTCGGCGCCCTGTGGGGCTGGCTCCCCTGCGGCCTCGTCTACGGCATGCTGTTCGCCGCCCTTGCGGCGGGCAACCCGATCGAATCCGGTGGCCTCATGGCCGCCTTCGGACTCGGCACGGCCCCGGCGATGATCGCCACCGGCGCGTTCGCGAGCCGCCTGCGCCGGTACACCCATCAGCCGGGCTTCCGCCGTGCCGCGGGTATCGTGGTGATCGGTCTCGGTCTGTGGACCGCGCTCGCGCCGATCATGATGAGCATGGCCGCTTCCGCCCACGGCACGCACTGAGTCGCCGCGCCCCAGACCTCGCACTGATCTCGAAATTGGCCATATTGATCGACCGTTACTGGCTATAGGCCTATAGCCGCCTGCCAGGTAACTTCCTCCCGGTACTCGCCTCGCGCGAATCGCAACCGGGACCCCTCCGATGAGCGAACAGCAGGATCTCCAGTCAAACTGGAACTACCCGAACCCGGTCCGGTTCGGACCCGGCCGGCTGAGCGAACTCCCGACCGCATGTCGTGATCTCGGTATCGAACGGCCACTGCTGGTCACCGATCCCATGCTCGCCGCCCTGCCGATCGTGCAGCAGGCACTCGACCACTGCAGCGGGCACGGTGTGCCGTGTGCGTTGTTCACCGAACTCCGGGCGAACCCGACCGAGACGAACGTGACTGGCGGTGTCGAGGCATTCCGCGCGGGCCAGCACGACGGCGTGATCGCCTTCGGCGGCGGCAGCGCGCTGGATACCGGCAAGGCGATCGCGTTGATGGTAGGCCAGACACGTTCCATCTTCGATTTCGAGGATCGCGAGGACTGGTGGACCCGCGCCAACGCCGACGGGATCGCACCGATCATCGCGGTGCCGACCACCGCGGGCACCGGTTCCGAGACCGGCGGCGGTGCCGTAATCACCGACGAAAGCGATCACACGAAACGCATCATTTTCCACCCGCGCATGATGCCCGGCCGGGTGATCAGCGACCCCGTCGTGACCGCCGGCCTGCCGCGTCACCTGACGGCGGCCACCGGCATGGACGCCCTGTCGCACAACCTTGAGGCGCTGTGCAGCCCCGTCTACCACCCGATGGCCGCTGGTATCGCGACCGAGGGCATCCGCCTGGTGCACGACTGGCTGCCGACTGCGTGCGACGAGGGCGAAAACATCGAGGCCCGGGCGCACATGCTGTCCGCGTCCAGCATGGGTTCGACGGCGTTCCAGAAGGGGCTCGGCGCAATGCACGCCATGAGCCATCCCTGCGGCGCACTGTTCGACACCCAGCACGGCCTCACGAATGCCGTGGTCATGCCCTACGTCCTCGAATTCAACCGCGAAGCAATCGAAACGCGCATGGAGCGCCTGGCCCGTTATCTCGATCTGCCCGCCCCGTCCTTCGAGGCGGTGCTCGACTGGGTCCTCGAGTTGCGACTCCAGCTGGATATTCCGCACACGCTCGCGGATCTCGGCGTAACCGAAGACGCCGTCGAGCGGCTCGCGGAAATGGGCGAGATCGACCCCTCGGCGGCGACCAACCCGATCCCGCTGAATCGGGACAACCTCACGCGCCTGTTCCGCGACGCGCTCCGTGGACGCCTGTCCCGGACCGGGCAACGCGGCGGCGCGCAAACGACAGGAGCGATCCGATGAGCGAGATCAAGGCAGTGACGTTCGATCTGTGGGACACGATCGTCCATGACGACTCCGACGAGCCGAAACGCCGTGAGCTCGGCCTGCGCAACAAGCGTGACGAACGCCGGCAACTCGTATGGGAGGCCCTCAACGCGATCGAGCCGATCGATTACGAGACGGTCAGTCTCGCGTATGACGTGGCCGATGCCGGGTTCAACGTGGCCTGGAAAGAGGACTCGATCAACTGGCGTCTGGAACAGCGGATCCGCGTCATTCTGAACGGCCTGGGTCGCTCGCTGCCCCAGGAGGCATTCGACCACGTCGTCGAACGCACAGGCGCAATGGAAGTCGAGGTGCCACCGGACGCCATCGAAGGCATCGCATGGGCACTCGGTGAACTCAAACAGCGCTACCACCTCGCGATCGTTTCCGATGCGATCGTCACGCCGGGCACCGGCCTGCGCGAGTTGCTGGCCCGACACGGCGTACGTGACCTGTTCGACGGCTTTGCGTTCTCCGACGAAGTCGGCCGCTCAAAACCCCATCGTTCGATGTTCGAGTCGGCGGCCGAGCAGCTCGGCGTCGAGCTCGACGAGATCGTCCATATCGGCGATCGCGACCACAACGACGTCAAAGGGCCCCATGCCATTGGCGCCAAAGCGGTGCTGTTTACGGCCACCCGCGACAACGACCGGGCCACCACGACCGCGGACGCGATCTGCGATCACCACTTCGACCTGCCGGCGATCATCGATCGGCTCGCACGACACTGAAGCGGGAGATCGAAATGTCACGCAATCTGCATTTTCTTGTGGTGGACGGCTACGCGAAGGCGGGACGCGACGATCTCGAGGCCGGCGGCGCGACCACCGCGGGCGTGCTCTATCGGCAGATGCTGCAACGCTGCGCACCGGGGGCGACTGCCGACATCATCTACCCGGCCGATCCCGACGCGGAACTGCCGCAAGGCGCCGCGATCGAGCAGTACGACGGCATCGCATGGACCGGCTCCAGTCTGACGATCTATGACACGGATGACCCGAAGGTCGCCAATCAGATCGAGTTCGCCCGCGCCGCATACCGTTCGCGCGTCCCGAGTTTCGGTAGTTGCTGGGCGGCGCAGATCGCCGCAGTCGCGGCCGGCGGGACCTGCGCCGCCCATCCGCGCGGCCGCGAGATGGGCATCGCGCGCAAGATCACGCTGAGCGACGCCGGTCGTGGCCACCCGCTGTATGCCGGCAAGAAGACGGTATTCGATGCGTACATCAGTCACGACGATGAGATCACCGCCCTGCCCGAGAGCGGCGTGCTGCTCGCGTCGAACGATTACAGCGACGTGCAGGCACTATCGGTCACGCACGAAGGCGGGCCTTTCTGGGCCGTGCAATACCACCCCGAATACGACCTGTTCGAGATGGGGCGGCTCGTCTACTGCCGGCGCGAAAAACTGACACGCAAAGGCTTCTTCCCCGATGTCGCGAGCGCGATCGCGTACGGCGAGGAGCTCGAGGCGCTGCATCGGGATCCCGCGCGCGGGGATATCGCGTGGAAGCTCGGCATCGACGCCGACGTCATGAATGAGGACGTACGCATCCAGGAGGTCCGCAACTGGATCATGTATCTCGTACAGCCTTTCGTCCGGGATTGACCGGGCGTCACCCCCTACCCGGTTTCCACTAACCGAGTAGTCCCCTCCCAGTCCCCTGTGGGCTTTTGCGGGCACCGGCGCTGTCGGTGCCCGTTTTTTTTACCCTGGGATCCCCTGCCGCCAGGGCAAGTCATTCCAGCCGCCCGGTGTCGCCGCCGTGCGCACGGAATCATCAACCAGTCACATCGGTATCCCCGACATTTCCCGTCCCCCCCGGTCCGAGTCGGAACGTACCCGAGACCGATCGGGTTTCCTTCACCGGCAACTCCACCACCGGAACCGAGCCCGGCCTGACTGTCACCCGGCGCCCGTTCGTAGCCGGTGACCAGATCGGATTCGCGAGACTGTCCTCGTTCAACTGGACGGGATAACTCTTGTGGGCCTCGAGATCATGCATGGCCATGCGCCCGTCCTCGTCAGTCACGCCCTCCTTACCCAGGGCTCCCTTCAACCGTGCACCCGGAACGGGTGTTTCATCGGCATCGAATTCCCCGTCGCCGTCGCTATCGACGAATGCATGAATCGCCAGCGCACCCTTTTCCGGCGCACGGGCGTCGGCCAATGTGTAACCATGCCCGCCGTCTGGTCCGAATCCAACGCTGTAACGGACGCCCACCGTCGGGCCCGTCCCGTCCCCCCCATCGGCCGTCAGGCTCAAACGGGCATTGTCCCACTCGCGGGTCACGTCAATGCCCGCGTCGGTGTGCCCGGTCTCGGCCGAATGACGGAGATCGAGTCCCGCCGTGGTCGTGCCAGAAAAACGGTACCGTGTACTCAGCCGACCGTCGGTTACGCCCGCGTCCTGCGCGTATCCGAGGCTCGCGCTCCAGTGGACGCTGTCGCCACCACCGACCGACCAACGGTCGCTCGCACCGAGATTCGCCGACCAGCGCCCGGTACCGCCGTCACGCACGCGGTAACGGACCTCGTTTTGCCAGGCGACAGACCCCGTGTTCCACCGTTGCGAGAGATCGACCTGATGGCGCCGCTCGCCAGCGACGGTCTCGGCGACCCCGTACCGTCCGCCCAGCCACAGGCGGCTGTCGCCAAGGGGCACGGGACCGCGCACGCTCAGATCGAAGTCTCCCTTGAGCGCTGCGTCACCGAAACCGACCCGCGGACTCGTGAATTCGTCGAACAGCCCCGCTCCGAGCCGAAACGTTGTCGATCCGATGCGCAGTGTCGAATCAAGGTCCATGGCAACACCGCCATTCTCCTGCGCCAGAATACGCAGGCGTGTCGCGGTCGGGCCCAGCCCCCCCGCGACACCAAGCAGTGCGTAGCGCGCCTGGGCCTCTCCGTCATCTGCCGGAAGGGCGATGGCCGCAGCCTCCAGCGATACGCTGCGATTCAGGCCATGCAACACGCGCACCGCTGTGCCTGGCTCGGTGTCCGCTGTTTCCTCCTCATCGTCACCGATCGACACGAAATCGCGCCCGGCCTCGATATGGTCGAGCCGCAGATGCGTCTCTCCTGGACGCGCCTGCGTCTGGCCGACATCAACGGTTTCGGTACGGACGCGCTTCTGGCCCTGAGGTCCGTAAAGCACGATGAGGAACCGGTTCGCGCCAGAACCCAGTTCCACGCCGTCGAACCGGTACCGTCCGTCGCCATCCACCTGCTGGAAGTCGATCAGGCGTCGATCACGATACAGTTCGACATCCCATCCGGGGGGACCCTCTCCCTTCAGGCTATGGCGATCGAACGCATCGCCGCGTGCGAGCGGAAAACTCGAAAGGGTGACTCCGCGACCGGCACCGAGACTCCCGACGCGCCCGACCGCTTCGCCGGATACGTCCCCGACCTCGACCAGCTCGAGACCACCCGGCATCGGCTCGTCACCCGCGAATCGGCGAAGCGTCAGGCGGGCATCGCGCACTTCGGTAGACATTCCGGACGATCCCGACGCGAAAAGCCCGCCGAAGACGTTCACGCCCGCAATTTCCTGCGACCACCGGAGTCTCTGGCGATTGGTCTGACCATCGGGCCCGGACCGGGCCTCCAGATCGATACCGACTACTGGCGGAGTGAACAAGCCATAACGATGCTTACGGACAGGGAGATCCGGCGCCTGCTCGCGTTGCCGCGCAAG
>Ga0208412_1000353_pt1 | contig 25812 bp, 23 predicted proteins | sample AntDeeMetag02WF4_FD_184758 | JGI IMG/M metagenome (GOLD analysis project Ga0208412, IMG submission 184758) | Saline lake microbial communities from Deep Lake, Antarctica - Antarctic Deep Lake Metagenome 02WF4 (SPAdes) (version 2) | ecosystem: Environmental > Aquatic > Non-marine Saline and... | reverse complement strand
TTGCCAAGCGCTGTCCCAAGTGCAAGAATGCACCCAGCTACCACGACCAAGTCGACTGTGAGTACGACGAGACGCCTCCAGGAGAGTGGTCGAAGGGGCTTGTCGGGTTCAGACCTACGACTGTCTTCGATGTCTCTCAGACCGAAGGTGAGCCCCTACCAGAGTTGGAGACCGCAGCTACTGGCGACGGTAGCGATCTCGTGGAGAGGCTCACAGAGGTGGCTGAAGACCTCGGTGTGGCTGTTCGCATTGTCGAGGCTGATGAGTGGGAGTACGGAGAGGCGATGGGCGTCTGCAAGTACCGATGCATCCATTCGTTCCAGCCTGTTGTTGAAGCAAAAGCTCGATCCAATCAGGCCGATCTCGCTGTGACGTTGATCCACGAGTATGCCCATGCACTGTTGCACTTCAGTGTCGACACTGAACTAGAGCGAGCGAAACGTGAGGTCGAAGCTGAGGCCGTTGCCTATATTGTTGGTCGGTTTTTCGACCTGGATACGAGTGGCTCTGCGTTCTACTTGGCGGCGTGGGAGAACGAGGATTCGGAGGTGATCCAGGATCGTCTTGGTCGGATTAGCTCAACTGCTCAGGATCTCATTGAAGCACTCGAAATAAACTATTAGGTGTTGTTACATTTTGAACGAGGGGTGTGGTTGTGGCCGAAAGCTCGTGAAAACTGGTGTGTGGTCGACCGCCGAGAACACACGAACCGTACTCTAATACCGAGAAAGCTAGTCTGTTCAAATATCAGCGTAGCTGTCCACTTCGTATAACCGTTCTGCGATTCGACTTTCAATAGAATCAAGATTGTAATCAGGTTCAAACCGCTTTCTAGCCATGCTGAATCCCGGTAGCATATGCTTGTTATCGTGCCCCCACTTAATACGCGAATACGGCCTTGAATGAACGTTCAACACGCCGATTCCGTATGCTTGAAAAAAGTGTTCTAAGACTTCTAATTTTCCTTTTTGAAAATTGTCTGACCTATCCTCAGTATCTGAATCGTATTGCAGTTTCGGGATATACGGTGCGAATACCCATTTTTTCACCTTCTTGCCGATGTACCTGCGACCAGAGTATTGGCGTACGATCTGTTGATGAGCCTTGCCAGCGTCACTCCCGCCAGTAAGTCGTTTTAATTCCATTCCTATCGGGCCGTACTCGTCGTGTAGCAACAGCAGGTCGACTCGATACTGTGAGTTGTGCGGAGATACTTCTTGTATTACGTCAAAGCCTACTGACTCAAATTTCGATTCGAGATAGTCTTGGAATTCTTGCTCGGTATCGAAATACGGGAGCCCGTTGTGTGACGTTTCACCCATCGCTATTCACCAGCCACGTCAATGATCGCGGAATCAGGCATGAATAATCTCATTCTTACTCATCACTAAATGCATCTCGACTAACTGACTCCAGAATATTCGCCCCACTCAGATCATCGATTGTCAACTGAGAGATAAGCTGTGGTGAGTCGACATCATCTGCATTATGATAAATGTAGAACTGTTCGCCGTTGGTCAAGACGCCCCACTCGGCATCGAAGATACGAAGGTAATCACAAATCTGATGGATATGGCTCTGGAGCATCGAACCGGTCTGTTTCGCCTCAACGAGCACGTTGGGCGTATCTGATCCCCCACCGAATAGTGCATAGTCGACGCGCTTGTCACTCATCTCGGCGCTGTATTCCAGCCTTACCTCCGAGTTGTCGAACTTATCCCAACCCAGCGCCTCGACGAACGGCGTAATGAGCTTCGCTTTCGTCTCCTCTTCACGAGCGTCGTCGGGGAGCTCAGCAAAAGTCACCGGCGCAAGCCGAGTATAGGTCTCCATGTTGATCCCGGCCGACTGGTGATCGAAAAACGCCGCTCTGTCGGGCGTCCGCGATTCAAAAGAGATTCCATCGAGATAGATATCGAACACAGGTTCATCCGTATTTGACTCACGTAGATGGACAATACCGACTACCGTGATATCATCACCAGCGGCCACCTCACCTGCGAGATCATCTTCGAAATTCACTTCGATAGATTGCGGGGCTGCGCCATCACTGAGGCTGTCGACGTGTTCTCGCAACTCGATCTGTTGGTGAGAAACGAATTCAGACTGGTCTAAATTTAACTTGAACGGACCTTCGCGTTCACAGCCTTGACAGTCGTGTGGTTCCTGTATCTCACCAACCTGTTGTGGGATATAATTCATCGTCCCGCACCGCTGGCACTCGAAGGCGCTGTCAGTCAGCATCCACTCGGCCTCCGATGCTTCGAACACCTGACCGTCGATAGCGATGATCTTACCAGCGTGGTTATTATGTGGCCGGATATCACGGATGTCGACTGTCTCTGGGAGGTTTTCGATCCGGACGTGGGCGTTGCCGAGTTTTACATCGGCTGGGAGATCGTAGAGCCGGAGGGCTTCTTCAGCGTATTCTTGGATTTGAGCAGGTTGGTTCAGATAGTCGTCGGCGAGATAGTGGTCGAACTGGTAGAGGTCGTCGTAGTCGATATACAGCGACCGACGTTCGTTTGGATACTTCTGGGCAAGCTCCCCGATCTGTTCGCGGTAGTAGTTCTGGTAGAACTCGATGAACCGCTCAGTAAGTTCCTGATTACCGGCTTGGGCCATGTCAGAAAGGGTGACTGTACGGAGTTAGTGATATCGGTGGGCGAAGATCGTCAATTCTCTTCGGATGCGGGACTATAGGCGACAATCTCAACATCAATGAGCCGAACCGCATCATCGTAGAACTCGCCCTCAACGATGCCTTCAAACGGCTCTAATTTTCCTTCGACGATTACTTGGTCGACACCATCCCGCTTCGTCTCGCTATTGATGAACTCCTCAGCGTCGACACCAGTACAGTACCGGAATGCCTCGAACCAATCATCATCACCTTTGGTGTGGTCTTTCTCGTATTCGACGATAACAGCATCACCTGCGGTCAGTTCCGTCGGGCACCCATGTGGGCCTACTTCGACCTTGCCGGACTGTGGGTTCGCGTTACAAAAGACACGGCCGCCCTTGGTATGCCGAATTACATCTCCGACGAACTCGCTTCTTAATTTGTCGTGTATGTCGATCATCTGTATCTATTCAAGATAGTTACTGGCTTACAGTCGACCAGATAGCCTGAACGAAGTGCAAGAGTTCAGTGTCTCGCGATTGACCCTCGAACTTCGCATACTCTTCTGTGGTCAGTACTCGTTCTTCGGGCGTAGCACCTCGGTTTCGCCCCATCCAACGATCCCAGAGAACTCCGGCAATGAGTGCAACTAAACCGAATCCGACAACGATCATCATCGTAGCGGAAACTGAGAGCAGAGCAATACTTTCGGGCGATACTCCGGCCTCACCCGGCACATTAGAGAGCAGGCTGGATGAAAAGAATACCACAGTACTGAGTGCAACAAGGGTCGCACGCTCGCTTTGCGAACTTTTCAGTAACGAATAGGTGATCACGACAGGGATGAAAACAGAACTCATCCCGATGCTGTTCGGGACTGCCATATCCACATTCACGGCGAAAAAGTAACCTACTGAAAACAACAGTGAGCCGATAAGCACTGCGTGTCGAGATTCAAAACCGTACTCCCAACGGAGGGTATCTTTTATTTTCTGCATGATAACTATACAGTCAACCGATTAATTAATTCTGGTGGTTATTCTAGTTCCAGATACACTATCAGTCCGTCATTGGTCGACTTCAATCGGCGAGATCATTCACCGAAGTAGTAATGTGTATTGTATATGATTTACTGATATGCCTAGTCTAGAAGCTCAAATTAAAGACATCAACTACTATCATCGAATCCGACCGTCAATCGAATTCAAATTAGGATTTAGAGGGACCAATAACCACGAATTGAAATCTGGAGAAATTTCGGTCTTCGTGGGGGGCGAAGATGGTGATCTTTCAATGCTGACTGAGGAAACAAAATTCCTGAATTCGAGTCTAAGTACGAGTAATTCACAAACAGAACGCTTCCGAGTAGACGTAACTGAGAGAGATATTGAGCGGATCGAAGATCTACGCGGTGGCGGAGATCTTATATTAAAAATCAAAGGAAAGTTTCATACCTATGATAAGAGAAACGACCGGTTCAACACTCAGAGTGTAACCATCGACGACCGAATCCCACGGTCAGATTGGGCAGACGTACTCACCGAGTTCGGATACGGAGACGTTCAAGTAATCGAACTCTACTTCCCAGATACACCAGCACGCGAGCACTTCGAAAAGGCATGGGAGCACGTCGAAGACGCCGATGAACAATTCGCACGCGGGAACTGGAACGATACGCTCACGAGTTGCCGCAAGGCGATAGAGGTTATCGACAACCTCGAACGTGCTGAGGATGTCGACGAACTGATTGGCGAGCAGAAATGGGATCGAGTCGGTCGGATTAAAGGCGGAATGTCGAGTTACTTCTCGCTGGGACCACACAGTTCGGAAGGGATCGGCCACGAACCGATCAAACGGCGGGACGCGCAGGCCAGCCTCTTGATGACGAAAGCGATGGTTAACTACGTCGCAGACGCGATCCGCGAGCGAGAGTAGACGATTCAAGCTGTCGCTGCTGGATTCGGAACAGGCGTTCTAAAGAAACGACTAGCGGTTGGTTTCTATTACCGTTAGGTCAGTAATCGTAGAAGACGAACAATAACTGCTGAAGAGCGAACGACAGTACTGGACCGTCTCAAACGGTGTGTTTCGGGGCTTTTTGACCCGGAATCTGCTACTGGATCTGACTGCGATAAGTCATGGCTCGAAAACCTTGATTACGCCTATATCGAGACCAACCAGCACAACTACGAGGGCAACGTTCGGTGCAATCTAAGTGGGCGGCTGTTCGACGAAATGCGAAACTGCCCGGCGAGTACTTCAACACAGGCCGTCGACGAGGTCCACTACAGGTCGACAGCGCAGTTGTGGTGGCCGACTGCCAGCCAAGGTACTGCCGCCAGTCGTGTTCCTTCAAGTCGTAGTCGACCAGCGCGTCGTGGTCGCAGTTGTCATCGAGCCACTGGCGGGCGTCGTCGACGGTGAGTGTCTCCGGGAGGTCGATCACGTCGACTGGTTGGATTACTCGTCTTCCCCGCTTGTATCGACAATAGCAGCTCTGACAGCCGGTGCAGCTACTGGTGCTATAGGGGCAAGAGAAGAGTTCCCGGTTGATATAGCGACATACACTAGAAGGATTCCTATCACCCCGGTCTGATATTCCTTGTCTAAGTTGGAAAACCAGCGGTAGGCTTGCCCGCTGCTGAGTATTGACTGAACGATCAACGCCGGGATCTCTACCGTAAGTTCCGTCGTCACCTTGTCTGTATCCGGCAGCGTGGCGTCGACAGTCCCCTCAGCAAACCCAGCCTCTGGAAACACAGATCCGGTTGTATCTAGTGGTTCGGGTTCTGCCTCGGTTGTTTCCTTAGATACCGACCCTCCCTTTGCTTCTCGATCTGGCTCTATCATCGATGAAGCTCGGTCGTCTACTGGAGGGACAACTGGTGGATCGGGATACGAACCCGTAATTGCATCTACTCCCTCCATAGATGACTGGACCTTCTGCAGATCTGTGAGAACAGCCGCAGGCATTTTGAGATCCGTGATAGCTTGCTCCACCATCGAAGCTGCTGAGAGAGCTGCCATGCTCTCTTGGATACCCTGAACCGATTGTAGAACTGTGTGTCCCATGAGGTCCTCAGAGATCGCGCTAGCGATATGCGGGATCTGGCTCTCTATGATTGCTTCGTTAGCCTCGTTAATGCTTGCGACCGCAGCTAGCGCTGACGTCGGGAGCTCGAAGCTCGGAAACAGATTGGATATGTCGACAAGATCAATAGCACGCGGTGGTGTCGTTTCCTCCGGAGGCTGGCTGACCGGTAACTTGTCGATATCGTGATCTATGTAGAGTGCTCCAACATACTCTCGTAGGATCTCCTCGGCTGGTTCGTCGTACTCTTCGGGGTCGTACTGATCGTCCAAACTGTGTTCCAAGGAAAAATACGCCCGACTGGGGTCGACTGATTTAATAGCCACATCCGGTGGGTCCTCAAAAATCAGCCTGTAGACCGTTAGAGCCTCTTGCGTCTCTTTGACGGATAATTCCACTTCCCCGGATACTGCCTCAACGTCTCCCACCTCGCGGAATAGTTCGCCAGCCTCGCGAACAGTCTTGATCCACTCAAACGATACCTGCTCTTTTCGCTCCTCGCGTTCTGCCCGAATGGCCTCCATCAACTCTTCCGCGCTGCTTGGGTCCTTGCTGTCGTCTGTCATCCTTCGCCCTCGAATACGCCATCCCCGATATCAGACAGCTCGCTGGCTTCGACGTGTGAATACATAGCCTCGGTAATCGCCGGGTCGGAGTGCCGAAGCACCTTCTGGGCGGTCGTGAGGTTCTCTTCTCGGCGGTATGCTTCCCCCGCTCCACGCCGTCCACCGTGTAGCGTGAGATACTCCTTCGGATCGTCACTCACGTCGACGTCGGCTGCTGCGGTCAATCGCTTCATGATCGATCTTCCGCCTGACACCGACAGTGCGGGTGGGTGTAAGTCGACGTCGTCGGCCTCGATCTCCTGGGAGAGCTCATAGAAGAGGTCAATCGGCTTGGTGTACGGCTCGAAGAGTTCGTCGATCTCGTCAGTATCGAAGCCACCGGCAGTGAGCTGCTCCCGTGCCGTTCGCCACAACGTCGGAACATGGAACGACGGGAAAATCGGCCACTTGTCGGTCGGGGGATCAGTGATGTGATACCAGCGTTCGAGCGGCTCGATGGGTATCCCGGTCGTCGGCACGTTCTCGCGGTCCTGACTCTTGCCGAGCACCCGGAGTTCACGGTTTTTAAAGTCGACTGCCTCCCATGTGGCCCCGGAACGGCCATCGCGATCATCGTGTGGCTGGTTCAGTAGCTCCGACCCACGGACACCGGAGTAGCCAATGAGCGCACACAGCGCCCGATCTCGGACGGCCTCGAACGCCTCATAGTCAGATCCGTGTTCGTCTATCGCTTCGTAGGCCCCGCGGTCGACATACTGCATGAGTGCCTCCCGCTGCGAAGGGGACCAAAACTGCTGGTCGCTCGAATCCGGAGACTGTTGCTTCGGGAGTGGCCCCCTCCCGACCGCCGTATCAGCCGGGTTGCTGGCTATGTACTCCCAGTCCGAACAGTACGATAGATAGGCTCGAACCAGTCGGTAGTATTTCCATAGCGTTCGGGCAGTGATCTCGCCCTGTTTCTCTTTTTTCGCCATCTCATCGGATGCCGCCCACTCAGCGATTGCCTCTCCATCGAGGTCGCCGAAAGAGGTGTAGCCCGCGTCCTCCATCCAGTCGATCCACTTCGGTACTACTCGCTCTAGATCTCGAACATAGGTCCCGCTGCGGCTGACGTTCCCCTCGTCGTCGACGTCAATCGTCTTGGCCTTCGCATCGAGGAAATCCGACAGCGGGGCCGACAGCGACCGGTGAGGTCCTCGATCACTCCGGCTTCCGGTTCTTGGGGAAGAGCTCCCGGAATCACTCACTCCGATCACCCTGTCCGTCGTCGAGAGTCACGAAACCAGAGCCCTCATCGTCGGGGTCAACGAGGATAGTCCCCCCGACTGGCCGGATCTGCTGTCCCCATGCCTCGCTCGTCGCCTTGTCGTCGGCGAGCGGGCCGAGACACACCGGGCAAACCGTAGACTGACGGGCGTCCCGTTCCAACCAGATCGAATATCCGAACACCCGAAAATCACCCCGAGAGCAGCCACAAACCCGAGATCAAGCCAGTCGACTATCATCTGTCGATCCCTCGGTCAGCATCTCCGCTGTTGTCGGACTCCGAGTTGAGCGGTTCGAGGACCTCCCAACCACTTCCACGTACGTAACTGATCTCTTTCTCTGAACCGTTAGAGAGTGTTACCACAAGTTCTTCAACGGTTCCGGGATGGGGTCCGATACCGCGACCTCTGATATAAATGTCTTTGAACTGATCGGACTCTCGAAGGCTATCCACTTCTTTTTCAGTGAGGTGTCTATCAGGCAGTGATTCGATCATTTCACTACCTCTGGAGGATCTCCATAGCCTCGGTATCCGAATAGCCATGTTCCTCTTTTAGATGATCCAGGAAGCTGTGTGGCCCGGTCGTGGTTCCTGTTTGATAATAATCACAGTCTGGACAGTCGTACTCGGCTTCTAGCCCCTTTTCGACCTCTTTCGGCCGTTCTGAGCCGTTATCTTCGAGCGGGGGATCGTCTGGCCCAACCATTCTAAGCTCTCCCGACTGAAGCCGGCTGTCGAACTGTGACTCTGCCCACTGGTTGATCTCGTCGAAAAACTGGTCGGCCGCTTCATCGGAGTACTCCATATCAGCTGTGGAAAACTGAATCCACTCCTCGACGTCTGTATCGAACCCTAATGCGTGAATGCCCTCGTTACCGATGAGAGATATAACGAACGCCTCGTCCGTCTCTGGCCGCACACAGAACTCGCGAGCACGATCTCCCATGCTGAGTACCTCGCGTTTGGTCAGTGGCCGTTCGGGAAGCTTACTGACTGTCTTACTCATTCTTTACCTCACTGCGGGCAGTTCCTGACGTCGACCATGTAGTGACCTCGCCGTGACTCGTGAGGTCGTGAGCGTCGTCGTATTGATCTCGGTCGAACTGCGTCCCGCCGTTTGGGGGTTCTATCCCCGGAGTAGCGTCGTCCTGAGTCATATCCACGTTTCGTGATTAGTCGACGGAAGCGACTTACTTAATTCTACTGCGGAGTATAGGGATACTCTACAGTAGGATTAGATTCAAGCGCAACCAACGAAAACCGGCTCAAGCGACTCTGAAACGTTTGAATAAGTGTCTATAAATTATATGCCGCTACATCAAATCACGCCAGTGCAGCAGTCCGAGTGTCTCAGCAAGAAGTACTTCATCGAGGGGCCACGGGACAAGCCGCATTATGTGAAGTCGAAGACAGCATTCACTGCGGCAGCAACACTCCAACTCGTAGCGAGTCCCAAAATGAAGGTGACTAGGTCCAAGATCGACCCACCGTAAATATACATATTGGTGAGTCCGATACGAGACGTTGCCATCCCTCCAGCGTAGTTGACCGCTCCGCTATTTCTACGCATTGTTATGATACCTACTGACTGATTTTCACGGCCGCAATGGTCAGATCACCACTTTGAATTTGTACCGGGATAATTCGTAAGTAGGCCTCGTCTAATTGGCTTTCCACGGTTGTCTCCAAACTATCAAGTCGCTCGTATGGGAATCTGCTTTTCTGAATTGATTTAACTTTCCCGCTACTTTCATCAAATCCTCCGAGGAGGATTCCAACTCCGTTCGAGAACTTATCTACCAAGTAGTCTTCCAGGTCCCCATTTTCTTTCATGAACCACTCCCCAGCCTTCATCTCGATCGCGGCTGGCCCTTGTTCTTGGATGGTGAATCGAGTCCCTTCGTTCACACTCTTCTTGTAGACATCTGCACACTCCTCAGCAAGTTCTCCGAAGAAATGTTTAATGGCCCCAGACGCTTGCTCTGCGAGAATTTTGAATACCACAAACCGCAATAATCGCCCATGATTCGATGTGCTGAGGTCCTCGATAGCGGCAACAAGGTCATTCAAGTCGCAAATCGCCTCACTGTTCATCCCGATCTCGTTGTAGACCCGGAGAGATCCGATTTTATACGGATTATCTACGATTGGGCTGCCAGGATGTGCAACCGAAAAACGAGTATCTCTAGTAAGGACATCTGTGGCGAGTTCTTTCCGCCATCGGGCACCGAGAGCAATGTGCTTGTCGGCGAACGTGATATTGAACTCATCATGAGACTTACGAACCCGAATCTGCTCTGTATTTCCGGTCCGCTCTATTACCTTCTCTTCCTTATCGACAACTCGGTCCCGGAGCGACGCGTCCAAATCTTGCTGAAGATCCTTGAATTGCTCTTCGTAGTATTGGAGCTCGTAGTGCGTTGTGAGTACCTCTTGCTTGAATTCTTCCGCATTCGGGTACGTCTGGCTACCCCAGCGGATGTAGTCTACTCTATAATTGGGGGTGTCTGGATCCGGAGTCTCAAAGAGGTCGCGCGTCAAACGGTACTTATCCGAATTAATCAACTTTTCAACGACATCGTCTCGGCTCAGTTCGAAAATCGTCTCGATGCCGTCACCGATTTCAGAGTAGATTTTCACCTCGCCTTTGACATCGAAGATGATTTCATCATCGGGGATGCCGAGCCAATCAATGAATGATTCGGTATCATACTTGTCGTAGTGACTGACGACGATCTCATCGTCTCCAACACGAGTGAAATCCGCGTACTTGTCGATGTTATCCGCGCTCAGGAGTTCTTCTATAACTTCCATATCTGTCGTGAGCGCTCGTTGGCCGGTGTAGGAGTGACAGATAATGAGACGGCCGGCCCCAAGAATGATGATGACGTACTTGCCCGCAGATTTTGCGCGGGTTTTCATATCGTCGGAGAAGTTTTCAGCTAAATCTTCCGCCACATGTCCAATATCACTGTGACGCCGTTCACTTTCGCTCATCTCTTCGGCTGCATCTAACGCTTGGCTAATCCATCGGTTGAAATACCGAGTGGTATCCAAGTCGTCAAGTGTGTGGTCGCCGCTCGTCGTCGTGAAGATATCTTTCAGTAGATCATCAATTTTAACAGCATTCTCTCCTCGGAACGGTTCTTCAGTCAGATCAACGTTCTTATCTTTGATTTCCCGATAGAAGATGTGGTACGATCGTTGACCGCCGGATAGCTTCTCAGTAAGTGTCTGCTGATCGCTCATCTGAGTTGGTTGATAATATTTAGTGAGGATGTAAAAGACTAGTGCGTAATGCTACCTACCTAGCTAGGTATCGATCACCAATGAAGAATACATTTGATCCACTTGTATGGATTCGGTGAATCCCAACGACCCATACTTACAACATCCCAATACAGATCTCCTCTATGAGCGTCGACAATAACGCAAATCTCCAATCCCCCAGTTGCAGTAAACTTCTCTTCACGTTATCGACGGCCGAGTGTAGATCGGCGACTGCTTGGATTCGTCGTAGTTGAACGCCGTCTCGTGGATGCCTCCGATAGCGTTGGTGGTCGACTACCGGGTGAGTCACCTTCACTCACCGTCGTTGAGCACGCGGAAGTCGACCTCATTTTGGAACCGGTTCAACGTATACATAAAACCTTCCTTATACCCCCACCCGGCCGCGAACTGCCAATCTGACTCCACATTAATACACCCTTCAGGCGTTGCTCCAGTTTCAAGGCTCAGTCATGCTATTTTTCGACACTGTGGTATTATTGTCTTAACTCTCTAATCCATCTATCTTGTCTTTGATCTCTTGTACGTCTAGCTCGTCTAAACTGTCTAAACCGGCTTTGACAAGTAACGGGAAGTAGTGACGGTTCTTCTCGAAGTCCTCGCCGAACTCGTACTCGAACTCGGTTTCTAGCATCCCGAACTGACGGTTCATCTCCCGCTGCATGGACTCGGGGAGATACATCATCTGGGCTGGCCGTTCTTCTTTCACAGATGTCTTTTCGCTCTTGTCTGCCTCATCCGTCTTGCTTGTATTAGCTGTCTTATTTGTCTTTGATGGTTTAGACTGTTTATCTATCTTATCTCGTTTTGCTGGTTTTTCCGTCTTTGCTGTCTCAGACTGGGCCTTTTCGCGGGTTTTGTTCCGTCGATCTCGCAGTCGACTGGCGCGGTCTTCGTCGCTCATGCTTCGACCTCCTCGTCGGCAGCCTGTTGGGCAGCGAGCCGTTCGATCTCCGCGGCGATCATGTCGAAGACTTCCACCATATCGCACTCAGGGTCGAACTGGGCGAGTGACTGGCCTGAATCGAGAGCCTTCTGGATGGCCGCCCGTTCGCGGATCTGCCACGTGGGTTTGTCCTCAAAAGCACTCTCGATCCACTCGATCATCTCAGTGGCTTGCTTTTTGCGTACGTCGATCCGGTTGATGACCACACCAATATCGTCGATGTCGATCTCGTAGTCATATTCTAGGGCGTCGACGTGGTCGAACAGCAACTCGAAGGCTCGTTTCGACGTCGACTCGGCGAGTGCGGGAATGAGTACGTTTTGGGTGGCGAACAGAGCGTTGTCCATGAGGTTACCCAAGAACGGCGGACAGTCGACGAGGATTATGTCGTAGTCGTCTTCGACAAGATCCAACAGTAAGTCGAGTTGTTCACCACTGCGTCGACTGAGTGTGAGTTCCGGCTCGGCGGCCGTCATATCGATGTTCGACGGCAGCAGATCCATCTCCTCGTGTTCGTAGATGATCTCGTCGACGCGGTCGCGTTCGGTGGCGTCGGTGAGACAGCTGAACAAGTTGGGTTCCGGGTCGTCGTAGCGTTCCATCATCCCCAAATTCTCGGTGGCGTTGCCCTGTGGATCGAGGTCGACAAACAACACGTCGTTGCCGCGGGCCGCCAGTGCGCCAGCCACGTTGATGGCAACGGTCGTTTTCCCGACTCCGCCTTTCTGATTCGATACGGCTATCTTTAATGGTTTAGACATACAAGATATATTTCTTGTCTAAACTGTCTTAACCGTTTGCGTGATAGTACCTATTCACTAACGAAAAGTCGGAGCCATCCCACCCAGTATTGAACGCACTCAATGAAACTCGGATCATGTAACACTCGAAGGTCGACCCATTTTCGAGATCGGATAATGGACGGATTTCGTGGTCGACTACACCCCTCTATCGATGTGTTATGCAGGAGATCTAGTCCTCACTCGACTGTTGCCAATATCCGGATATCGGTCTCAGAATGGAATTCGCGTTGAGTATTTGCACCGTGTTCAGTAAGGAATTCCTCAACACGGTCAGCTAACGAGCTGGCTTGCTCCCCGTCGGCATGAACGATCAACGTGGGACGCTCAGAACTACTAGAATCAATTACGAGTGAGATCGCTTTGAATTCGTCAGACTGCCTGTGAGATGCGAACTCTTGGTCGACTCTGGATGCGAGGTCCTCCAGAGAGTCGACTGAGTCTGAAGTCATAGTCAGATAGACGAGAGAAGGCGATTAAAAAGTGAGCTACTTAGATGTGATGTAGCTGCTATGGACGCCAGCCTCCCAGATTCTATTCGAGTTATGGCATAACTCGATTATACTTGAGAATATGCCAGATTTATATATCTATGTGAAAATCTATCGCTATGGCTACACTCCAGCAGATCACAGCGAATGATATCGCTAGCTGGGATTCACTATCTGATGTCGCTTCTACTCTCGAAAAGCGTGGTCTGAAAATCCGGGAAAATCTCGGTGAGGCTAACGAGCTTGTCCTCCAGCTTACCGACCGTGAGTTCATCGTCCTCGTCGAAGCTGGGCCAGGAGAATCGGCCTCCGATTTCAAGCCCGACGACCGACGACGTCGAACTAACCTCGTTGCCACCAACGACTACGAGGAGTTTACCTTCCTCACCCGAATTCGGGCGCTTGATGGACAACAACACGGGCGTATTAAACACCAGAAGCTCTCGTTCACGAAGGAGCAGATGACCAGCGAGACTGGTGAAAAGAATACCATCCTCCAGAAACTCAACAGTCTTGAATTCGGCTCGGCGGCAGCAATCTACGACGATCTCTACGATACAAAGCAAGTCGTCAAAGAGTTCTACCAGCAGTTCGAGACTCTTCGAACCGATCTCGTGCAGGAAGTTGCCGGTATTCCCGACGACCGCGGGGACGCCAAGCAGCGCTACGTGCAGGTCACCCTCGACCGGATGATCTTCCTCTACTTCATCCAAGAGAAACGCCTACTCGACCGCGACCCGAACTATCTTCACGACCACCACAAACAACGAGTAGACGCGGGCGAGAACGTCTATGAGGCATTCTACGAGCCACTGTTCTTCGATTTCCTCGCTGAAAAGGGCAAGAAGAGTACCGAGTTCGGTGCACTTCCGTATCTCAACGGCGGATTGTTCTCGAAGAACCTCATCGAGAAGGAGTTCGAAGACGCTCGCCTCGGCGATACGACTGAGCGCACCAACGGACTATTCGGTGACATCCTCGACTTCCTCTCGGATTGGAACTGGAACGTGGATGAGCGGCTCGACATTGTCGATCCGAAGAACCTCTCGCCAGCCATCCTCGGTCACATCTTCGAGCAGACGGTCAACCAAAAGGAGATGGGGGCGTACTACACCCCCGAGGAGATCACCGGGTTCATGTCTCGACAGACGATTCACCCCTACCTCCTTGACCAACTCAACGACGAGGTTGGTGCTAATTACGAAGAGATAGACGATGTGTTTGGATTCTCGGTACCAGACGCTGAGGGTAGTGTAGAAGCGCTAGCCGATGGCGGGACGGTCACGGTACAAGTCCAGACCGAAAATGTCGAGACACGGCACGTGGAGACGCTTTATCATGACTTCCTAAAAGAGGCTCGCGTCCTCGATCCGGCAGTTGGGAGTGGGGCGTTCCTGCTCGCCGCTCAGGAGGTGCTGCTTGACATCTACATGCAGTGTATCGAGTTCTTCCAGCAGATGGATGACAAGGGAAAAACGTGGGAGCTGGAAGAGCGAACCGTCGAGGAACTGGAGACGATCGAAGAGGGGCGCGGGAGTGCCTCGTTATACGCGAAGCGGTCGATTATACTCAACAACCTCTACGGCGTTGACATAGACGACGGAGCCGTCGAAATCTGCAAATTACGGTTGTGGCTCTCAATGGTTGCCGATATCGAAGATGAGCCCAGTGAGGTGGAACCTTTACCGAACATCGATTTCAATATTCGAGAAGGAAACTCCTTGATCGGCTTTACCGATGTAGTGAACTCTGACAAGAAAGGTGCTACCAGTCTTTCAAGTTGGAACCTTTATAGTCAGTATGAGGATCTCATCAAGGCAGTCAATAACCACCGGAAAGCGGAGTCTGCTGGAGAAGCAACAAAATGGAGAGAAATAGCGGAAAATCAAATCGCCGAGCAACGCGGTGATTTCGATGCAGAATTATTGGCGGAGTTCAGAGAAGCTGGAATTGAGGTTGAGAATACTGATGAAATTGCTTCGTATAGCCCATTCCACTGGCCATTAGAGTTTGCGGAGGTCTGGAGTGACGGTCGATTTGATATAGTTATCGGGAACCCTCCTTGGGAAGTACTAGCTTCAAATAGGGAGGACTACTTCACAAAATTCGTTCCCGAGTTTCGAACACTCCCAGATAGCGTGAAAGATTCTAAACAGAAGGAATTGCTGAAGGATGAAGAGGTCGCCCAAGGCTGGGAGAAGCATAAAGAGCGAATGCGAACGTTTTCTTCACTAATCACAAATGGTTCGCTCTTCAATCTCCAGAGCCCTGATGTCGGTGGTCAAGGAAGGCATGACCTCTCAGCACTATTTACTGAGAGGGTCTTCTCACTAGCGTCAGATGATGCCTATGTCGCACAGATATTACCGAACAAGCTCTTTGTTGGCACCTCGTCAGCGGATATACGCCGTTATTTACTTTCCAACACTAGAGTTGACCACTTGATTGCTTTTGAGAACCAAGGAATATTCCAAGACTTACACGGTCAATATAAATTCGGGATACTCACGTTAAAGAATAGGGGAACCACAGAGGAACTGAATGGAAAGTTCCTCCAAACCGACTTAGACATCCTCCGAAGAGCGGATGAAGAAACCTTCGTGATACCGAGTACAGTGCTAGAAAAATTCTCCCCAGTTGTGGGTATGTTCCCCCAAATCCAGAATGAAGCAGAGGTGGAACTCTTAGAAACGGTTGTAGACCATCCCTCGGTTAGTGACGGTGATCAGGATGGCTGGTATATTGATATTCACAACGAAGAGCTCAATCGCACTCGTGATTCAGACCGATTCTTTGAAGAGGAAAGTCAGGGCGATTATCCTGTGTATGGTGGGGGAAACTTTTGGCAGTTCGAACATGATCACTCGCTCACGTCAAACCTGAGTCCTCCAAAGCTCTGGAGTGTTGATGAAGACCACAATCCGAAGAAGAGTGCGAAACGCCGAATCAGAGAGAAGGATATTAGACGACTCAAGCGCAGAATATATCATTCTCTTAACGGAACCGGGACTCAGAAGGGCTTCGTCAATTCCAAATTAGAAGACAAAGGTCGTGCAGAGCTTTCGCTGGATGATGTTCTATTAGACTGCGAGCGATACAGGCTCGTATTTCGGGATATCGCAAATGCAACCAACGAACGAAGCCTCATAGCAACTGTAATCCCTCCTGGAATTGTCTGTCACAACAAAGCTCCGGTTATCCGTCCACACACCATTGAGCCAAGCGAGGATGACCTAGGAGACTCGCCATTACATTCTGTATTTGAACGCATATTTACAGATAGAGAGTTATTCACCGCACTTGGCTTGTTGAACAGTATTCCATTTGACTACTTGGTCCGTACAAAGCTTGACACAAGCATGTCTGTGTATGTTCTTGAGGAGTCGCAAATGCCTAGACTAACAGATGGCGACGACTGGTTCCAGTATATTTCTGAGCGGTCTGCACGCCTGAATAGTTACGGTGAAGCCTTCGAAGAGATGCGCAACCGCTTGGGAGGCATTTCTCCAGCCACAGAGAGGTCTGAGCGAAATGAACTTCAAGCAGAGATCGACGCCGCAGCGTTTCATGCATACGGTCTCGAACGGAGGGAGGTTCAGTATATCCTTGATGATTTCCACAGAGTACATAGTCCACGCATTATGACAGAGGAGTACTTCGATATGGTGTTCGAGAAGTTCGACATACTCGAAGAAGAAGGGCCCTTACAATAGATCCACGACCAATACTGCCCACAAGCAATGGTGTATCATGTTGAAGGTAACGGCGTCAAAGCTCTCGAACCCACGAGTTTCGATGCCCTCAATTTGACCGAGGCAGACATCGAGGAATGGATCATCGAGACACCCTCGATACTCGGAGAAGACCTACTGGTGGTCGCCTCCCAGTACGCTAAGTTCGATCGAACAGCTGAACGTCCCGATGTGTTGGCACTCGATCCTGACGGGAAGCTCGTGGTAATCGAGTTGAAGCGAGACAGCGCAGACAAGACGACAGATCTCCAGGCAATCAAATACGCGAGCTACTGCTCGACAATCAGTGCCGAAGAGCTTCAGCAGGATTTCCGAGCATTTTGGAACAAGCGCCGTGACGAAGACGACCAGCTCACGCCTGAAGAGGTAGGCGATCGATTCACTGAGTTCCTTGGTGAGGACGTCGCCACTACAGAAGACGGCTACGCTGACTTTGTCTTGGATGACCGGCCACGGATTTTGCTCGCCGCGGGCAGCTTCGGCCCGGAGATCACGACCCCGGTCGTATGGCTCGAACGTGAGTACGGGATGGATATCACCTGCATCGAACTGGACGTCCACCAACGTGACGAGGAGGTGTTCGTGAGTGCCCGACAAGTGCTCCCCATCCCAGAGGCCGAGGAGTACATGGCCAAGCGCCGGCAGAAGGAACGTCAGCAGAATCGGTCGTCGAGTCGAGCTGAACGAGCGATTACAGTCTTGCTCGAGGCAGCCCTCGTCAAAGAGGGGGACATCGTCCTGTTCGACGAGGAAAGCCTACCAGATGATGCTGAGCGCGAGTACGATCCAGAAGACGACTTCTGGCGAGGCCGGATTACGGGGAAGACGGGACGGAGTGACAACGTGGAGTGGCTGGAAAACGGTGCAGAGTACTCGTTCACTGCTCTGGCTCAAGAGATACTCGAACAAGCGACCGGTCGTGAATTCAACGTCAATGGATACCCGTACTGGCTGCACCCAGAGCATGAAATGAGTCTGTCCGAACTCCGACGGTCGAAGGTCGGCGATATTGACTGGTGAGTCTGTTACTGAAGAGCGTTGAACCGGGTGACTGTGTCCGAATCGACATCCCCAATCGAGATGACCCGTATTTCCAAAACCACGGCAAGCGCGGAGAGATTATCGAGATACTTCGGGACGATGCGGGCGCATTCACTGGTGACGAGCGAAAATCCTACTTCTACCGTGTGCGGTTGGCCTCAGGTACTCAGGCTGATCTGAGGTGGCGTGACCTACCAGAACAACCACAATCTTAACGATACCAATCAATGAAGTAAATCATGGTAGAAGTCGTGAAAGAGGGGTTTCTGAATAAAGACATTCGGGAACGGAAGAAATCAAGGATGTTCCCTGAGGACGATTTTGAACGAATTCTCTCAGCCGTCAAGTCTGCACCAAACAGTGTACTCGAGAAGAGTCAACAAGATCTTGACAGTCATGTGGCAGAGGCACTCCCAGACTACCATTTCGAACAGGATTCAGAGATAGGACTGAATCCGAAATGTAAATTATGGGCACCGAAATTCAACCATAGCGTAGACCTGTATCACCCAGGAGAACGGATTGCTATTGAGATTGAAAAGAGCCAACAGAAACGTGTGAGCGATGACATACTAAAGTTCATCAAGGGTGGGAAGACACAACGAAGCAACCGCAAAAAAATCGAATTTGGATGTCTGATTGTTCCGGTCAATTGGGGTGAGAGGAACAACGATCTCTACAACGAAGCCATGCGGTGTATGAAGTTCATTAGGAGCGTGTTGCACGTTGAGGATATCGCAGTAATCGGATATCAAGAACCAACGCTGTGAACTACTGACCGATGACGCCCCAGCAGATGAGCCGAGCCTGGACGGCGCTCTCACCCACAAGAGTGGTCTGATACTCCGCAGATGCTTCGATATTGTCCTCGATGAATGACTCCAGCTCGACGAGGAACTCCTCGACAGGCCAGTCCCCGAGTGAGGTGTAGTCCGGGTGTTCTCGGAAGGTCTCTCGCAACACTCGGTCTTCATCTGTGTGTTCGAGCTTCACTCGATCCAGCCTATCGAACAAGGCATTCGTCCACTCACTGACCGTTTCATGCGCGTCTACAGGTGCGGGTTGGTCACCGTGCTGTGGGAGGATTCGCATCTGCATCATGTCGAGTAGCATCTCCTGCGTGGCCGACTGACCACCGCCACTGAACACCTCCTCAACCTGGCCTTCGCGTATCTCCTCTAACCGTTCGGAGAGATGCTCCTCAATCGACTCCCTGTTCGCGATTACCCTGTCGGTGTTCCCGGAAAGTTGTTCACCCTGCGTTTCTGGTGCGATGGCAAGTGAACCCACTGGTCGCTCTTTCAGGTCACCACTAAACGGTTTGTAGTACAAGGCTCGTCGTACACGCCCAAGCGGTGCATCTTCGGGTTCTCCGGTCTCATCGTTTTCGAACCAGAGATGGACGAGACCAAACACACCCGGACGCGGGCCGGTATCGTGGCCAATGGCGTTCGTGTAGAGAAACTCTCGTTCATCCGTCTGTTCCTGGAAATAGTCCTCTGCGAACTCGAAGTCCTCCGAAGAGAGTCCATAGTCGTCGTTCAGCTCCTCCTTGAGGAGCACACGCTCAAATGCCGCGTTCTCGTCACTCCCAGCGTTCCGTAGCAGTGGATTCTTCGAGGTGTCGTCCAGCTCGTTATAATCCGTCACATCACGGGACTCTCGAATTGACGACTCGATCTCTTCAATCTCCAGTTCCCCAATCGTCTTCTCCGTCTCGACCCCCGCCCTCTCCAGCACCGCATCTTCGTTCGGATCAAGGATGTTATTCTCTTTGCCGACAATAAGTGCGATATCGTTGATTTTCGCCTGCAAGCGCTCTAGAAGTTTGATTGCAGCCTCTATGTCTCCGTCAGGGTAGAAATTGTGAACGTACTTGTCCGCCGTGGAACCGATCCGGTCAATACGACCAACCCGCTGAACGATGCGCATTGGATTCCAAGGCAGATCGTAGTTTACGACCACTGAGATGTCCTGAAGATTAACCCCTTCACTAAGAGTATCTGTCGCGACCACGTACTGCAACTCCGTCTCGTCACTTTCGGCCAGTGTCTGCTGGTACCCTGAGGCCTCTGGGGCGAACCGTTTGATGATGTCTTGCTTGTTCTCGTCTCCACCCTTTACGACCGCACTGTTCTCCATCGTCATGGGTGACGACTCGTTGTCGACGAGTGTCCGGTGGACGTAGTCTGCGGTCGCGCGGTACTGAGTGAAGATGAGTACTTTCTGGTCGTACCCGTTCAGAACTTCGGCCAGCCGGTCAATCTTGGGGTCACGGAAATCGCGGAGCGCGAATACGGCTTCGTAGAAGTCCAATGTGGCAGTGTCGGCTTCGCTTAAGTCGTGCTGGGGGTAGAGGATAGGATTCGGGTTATCTTCCGGTACGTCGGGAAGAACTGCTGCACCGTGGTCAGCGAGCCACTGTTCCAGTTCAACTTCCATGTCCGCGATAGAACCGGAGTCTCGGGCTACACGACCGATGAACCGCGAGAGGAAGTACGCAAGGAGCGTCAGGTCTTCGCGAATGTACGTTTTCACCTCTCCCACCGTGGCATCGGCTAGTTCGTCGTCTGCATCGCCTCCATCTGCTTGAAGAGCACCACTGTCGAATCCGAACTCTTCGAGCGTTTGCTCTAGGTCCTCAGCTGCGTCCGCCCCCTCAACGAAATCCTCTAATGTCGTTTCTGCTTCATCGTCACCCATTGTACGTAGTACATCGATATCTTCGTCCTCGGGGAGTCCATCAAGGAATCCAAGGAGTGAACGCTCACTCTCGTGTAGTGTCTGAACTGACTGGACGAAGGCATAGGTGGAGGATTCAAGACGTTTCAGCAGGTTTAGTTTGTAGAGTGCTTTCAGTGTCCCTCCTGCCTGTGGATTCTTGATGGTGATGTGTGGGAGGTGGAGCGCATCCATCACGTCCGGGAGCATACGATATATTGGCTGGTAAGCGGGCGGGAGGGAGTACTGCTCCTTGTTAAGTTCAGGAGGCTTGAAGCTCATATCGAAGTCATCTTGATCCGTCAACGTCTCCTTGACGTGCTTTCGAGTCCGGAGCACCATCACCTCGTTTAGTATCTGGGAGATCTCGTCCGAATGACGCTTGAGCTGCTCTGTCATCTGGCGCTGCTCCTTTTCAGAGGCTTCGTCCTTACCGGCAGCAATTCGCTTACGCTCCGCAGCGAGGTCGATATACTCGTCGAAGGCACTGAATTTCAACGATGCTTTGTTCATCAGCTCGTTTTCGTCGGTGAACAACCCGATGAGGTTCTTGAGATCAGTAGCTGAATTATTAATTGGCGTCGCAGTCAGCATGATCATCGTGTTATTCCGGAGGAGGCGAGCGTTCGCATGTCGCCGAGTCCCCGTGTAATCGTCGTCGTCAACCGGGTTTGGATTCCACTTTCCGTGATTCCGGAATCGATGTGCCTCGTCTATGAGCACCACATTAAATCGGTCGTCCAGAGCGTTCACCTCCTCGTATGTGAGGTTCTGGAATTTGCTGATGCTCATGACCTGCAAGTGTTTTCCATCAACCTCGAGGCCAAAGAACGGGTCTCCGTCTTCATCTGTCGCGTCTTGGAGGAGATCTCGCCACTGGTCTGTTAGATTAGCTGGGACGATGAGGAGACAACGGTCACCTTGTTCTCGGTAGTCGTAGAGGAGTTCGCTTCCGATGAATGACTTTCCTAACCCGACTGAATCGGAGATTATACAGCCATCATATTGAGACAGCTTCGTCTTTGCACTCTCGTAGCCGAGTGTCTGGAAATAGTACAGAGGACTATCACGAATGCTGACGTTGCCGTTCAGCTCATCGTACGCCAGCAGTTTATACATCTCGAACGGTTCGAGATATGTTCCAATATCTACCTCATCTTCGACTTCATCATCGTCTTCATCCTGCTGTTCCTTCCACTGCTGGTATCGATCGGTCTCCTCAATGATGTTAATGATTTCCTCAGAGAACTCCTCGCCGTTGGCCCATTGGTTGTCATACCACTCTTCAAACGCTTCTGCGTCGCTTCCGTTCTGACTGGTCAGGTTGAGTTCGACGTTATGACGGTGGCCTGACTGTGAGAAGTTCGATGATCCGACGATAGTGACCGCACCTCGCTGATCGCGGTCACCGTTACGTAGACTTGGGTCGTCCGTCGCACCGCGGAAGCAGGCGCCTTTCGCATGAAAATATCCCGAATCGGGATTTCGAACCCGGACATCAACGAGCCCCTCTGCAATGAAGTCGCGCAGTCGATCAAGTCGTTCAATTTGTGCGTTGTTCAGCTCTTCAACGTCTTTCTTCACCTCCTGCTGGAACTGCTCGCGTAGCGTCTGGCCTTCGCTGACTTCGTCAACAGTACGTTGGTCAGTCTTTCGCCCCATTAGGATACGAAATGGGGCTTGTTCGAGTTCTTCCGGGTCGCGGAGATTGTCAAGATCTTCTTTGAAGAGGTCGAAGCCGGACAGATAGAAGTAGCCAGTTGCAATACGAATTTCCTCGCACTCGGGGACAACAGTCTTGTAAACGTCTTCGAGAGTGTTATTCGAGTTATCTACAAGCGCGTCAAGCGAGGGTAACATCAGATATAAAATCAGACTGATTATAACATAATTATACTTTCCCTCTAATCGTCGAATCAGGATTCAGTCTTCGAGTCAAGCACCGCCACTCTCTCAGAATCACCCTCCAGCAACACAATGCTTTGCTGCCGTGCTGAATTCAACTCCAGAGTAAAGCAGTTAGCCTGACTGGATATCACCAGATCGGATTCAATCAAAAACACCCAATAATCGAGTTATACGATAAATCGATCAAATCCAGATATACAAGACTGCGAACGCGTATCTTGTGTACCAACCGTTGAACAGTAGAGCACGCCATGCAAGACCGCGAGCGCTAACCCGGAACCGAATAGAACACATTGAGAATGACAAATCATTTATCGATCAATCTGGGAAGAAAAAACGATATAGTACGCAAAACAAATATTTTTATGTTTGGTGACAGAATCTTCGCATGGCGGCCCTCCGCCACCCCCGCTGGCCCCCATATCCCTCCACTTCACCCTCTACTCCCCCACTCTAAGTATAGCAATCTATCCAGCTGATCTCGTTGTCCTTCTGTGAGTGGTGTTCCGTGCGTCGACCCCAACCGATAACCCATAGTATCAATTGAGATAACAGTGGTGAGAGGATTCCGTGTTAGCCCCCGGAACGAACCGGATCGTTGGTCAGTCTGACGATGAACTGGCGAGATTGACCTGATCAGCCTCCAGTAGATCGGACACATACTGATTTTCCCATTTCAAGCGATCTGTAAGTAGTTGTTCGCCACTCTCTGTCACTTCATAGTAGTTGGTGCGCTGATCATGGCTCCCTTTCTCAACCAGCGAGTGTTCGACCAGGACATCGAGATTTGGATACAGTCGACCGTGGTTGACAGTGTCGACATACTGCTCCATCTCTCGGCGGATCGTCTGGCCCGAGGGTTGGTCGGAGCCCGCGATCACATACAGGAGATCACGTTGGAAGCCAGTCAGTTCGAATGACTGTGTCTGAGACATTCTACTTCGAAATATGTCGAACACCCTATTAGTTAGATGCGAATTAATTCTTTTATTGAGACGACCACCACTACGAACAGACGGTTAGGCATAGCCTAACACCTGCTGAACCGGTAGTAGGAGATTCATAATAAAGTGGATATCCATCTCGTAGCCTCTATGGATACTCTCCAAATAGAGAACAACCAAACTGAACATCACTCTCAGCAACGCATGTGTCAGAACTGTGGCGAGTATGTCACCAAACAGTTCATTCGTGTCTTCGGTACGAACGACGGCTCGCTATACGGCTGTATGAGTTGCTCGACAGGTCGAGAGCTGCGTGATGGTGGCGGCAAGCGACCGTCACAGTAGCTGAGTGCCAAACTGATAGCTTTCGAAAATGCCCAGAAGCGATAGGGAGAGGTGAGTTGATCCATCAAGCCAGAGGACGACGATCTCTAATTCCTTCCGTTATAGAGTCGACAGAGAGTACCTACCAAACAAACAGATGAGTAGAGATCTCCGAACCGAATGAATCAGTGGCATTATGATAGTAAGACAGGTAGTTTCCAGTATGTCGACTGCTGACGAATCATCGATCACAACCCCTGATGAAATGTGGAACGCAGTCAGGGACCTTCCTCCCAGCGCGAAGTTGATTGCGAAAGTTCTCGAATACAATGGAACACTTACCCAATCAGAACTTGTAGACAAATCTCGACTCTCACCTCGAACTGTTCGACATGCACTCACAGAGCTTGATGAGGCTGGTGTGGTTGATTCTGAAATCTCGCTCGCCGATGCTCGACAACAACTCTATTCGCTCGAAGTAGAGCCCTGAGCAGTCTGCCTTTCACAAACTAGGTCGAGAATCTCTAATACCGGTACCGTTTGACGACCTCTCCGAATGCAACGGTCTCATGAACGGTCTCGATTCGTATCCGTACTCGCTCGCCCACCTCCGTCTCTGGAATTATTACCACGAATCCACGCTCGACACGTGTGAGCCCGTCTCCCTGATCGCCCAGTTCTGTGATCTCGACGACCCGGGTCTCGCCAGTGCTGACTGGTGGTTGATCGAGATCTGGTTGTTGTGAGGAATCGTCACTGGTCTGTATGGGAGCTGGCTGTGAGGTCTCGCCCGGTTTCTTGAGAACTGCGACGTGGTAGTCTTCGGTTGGATCGACATAGCCGACGTCGACTTCTTGTTTCGGAACCTCGACGACGTACGACTGGTCTTGTTCTTCGACGTCAGCAGTAAACAGACAGGTGAGTTGGTCCGAAATATCCATTGAGAGCTCTTGGAGAACACTGCGATAACGAAGACCTTGAGACTGTCGAGAAGATCAACCCCAAAATCAACTCACAACGTATTCAGCAACAGAGCGCTGCTCACATACCGGACACACTGTCGTTCCTGACTCCACCGTCGACCCACATATCCGACACTCAGAGTAGGTCTGGTCCCGACGACCTCTAAACAAAGTGCTGAGTTGTGGCAACTTCATATCTTTCCGTGAGACCTCAACACATCATAAAGGTCTATGATTGTTCATGCTACTGTCATCCGCTACGTAGTGCACTCACTGATTAGTTCACACAAAATTCACCACAAAACCCGTGAAACCTACACAAAGACAGAGTGTAGGTCACGGCTCTATTGTGGGTTGGGTCCCCGCTGACGCTCCGGCCCTCCAAGACGGAACGCATCTGAGTATATTCACTCCAGAAACAATAATGTTTGGTATCATTACACAAGAATACAACAGGATACAGTCGACAGTAGCATTTTGTCTCCCGAAGCTAACGTATTCATATGCCATTCTCCGTCACCTGGCACACGATTCTCGACGAACTAGACGAGGTGCCACCTGATGCGACGTTCCGTACCCCGCTGTCTGAAAAGCCATTCCGCCTCGAAGACGTCCAAGAACACCGACTCCTCATCTCCTACCGTGACCAAGACACTACCATTCCACTCAAACGTGACCAATTCGAGACCCTCTATCAACGTATTTCTGAGTCCCCACAGCCCTTCGATCTTGATCGTCTCCCAGCTGATGCCGAACCCTATGCTACCATCTTCTCTGTACATCCACGCTTCGGGATCGACCAACGCGAGGGTGTGCTGAAAAACACCGATTCACCTACCCCCTCCTCGCTCGTCGACGCCTCACTTACTGTCGAAAACCAAGACCACGAAACCGTCCGTGAGGAACCCGACCTCCCACTCTACTCGGATTCGTTGCTCTTGATCGATGCCCTCGAACGCTACGAGCCGACCGACCTCGAAACGATGGAAACCTCTGAGCTGGTCAATCTCTATACGCTCTGCTCGGATGTTCAGCGCAATGCTGACGATCTCCGCCAGAACGTTCGCTCGCTTCTCCTCGACCGCCTC
>Ga0208412_1000352_pt1 | contig 25830 bp, 26 predicted proteins | sample AntDeeMetag02WF4_FD_184758 | JGI IMG/M metagenome (GOLD analysis project Ga0208412, IMG submission 184758) | Saline lake microbial communities from Deep Lake, Antarctica - Antarctic Deep Lake Metagenome 02WF4 (SPAdes) (version 2) | ecosystem: Environmental > Aquatic > Non-marine Saline and... | reverse complement strand
CGATTGTGGCGTGCATGGGGTACCTCGGTTTGGACACCAGAGGCAACCCCGCCTTCACGGGAGTCAGTTACTACTGAACTCTAGAGGACTTTGCGACACGACCAATCTTTTTGCGTATCCTGGTGCTCGGATGCCACTGCACGCGACCGCGCCAGGAAAGGCGATGCTCGCATACATGCCCAACGAGCGAGTCGATGCGATCATCGACCGACACGGTCTCGTTGCGGTGACGTCCCGAACGATCACCGATGCCGACGTCCTGTTCGAGCAACTCGAGTCCGTTCGCCAACAGGGGTATGCGATCGACGAGGGAGAACGCATCGCGGGTATGGTCTGTATCGCAGCGCCGATCCTTGATAAGAGCGATCAGATTCGCGGGTCGATCTGTGTCTGTGGGCCACAGAGTCGGATCGACGAGACACGTCGCGACGAGATCGCAGACGTCGTCAAGCGGGCCGCAAACGTTACGCAGGTGAACCTGGACTACGTGTAGGATACTCGACTCGGTTTGGTTTGAGGCTCGTAACGAGTGATTACGACTTCGACACTGGGGCAAGCGCTTCGATCGTCCCTTCGGCCAGTTCGTCGGCGGCCTGCTCCGGAATCGTCACCAGTGGCCGATCGATCGCGGTCTCGGCGACCAGCTCCCGAAGCTGTTCACGTGCGTCGTCGGGCGTGCCTGCGACACCGAGATCGTGGACCATTTCGTCTGTTACGAGGCTGGTGGCCTCCCCGCGGTCGCCCGCCTGCCAGGCCTCGGCGACGCGTTCGGCACGCTCGGGGAACTGGGTTGCGACCGCCTTTTGATAGCCGTCGGCGCTGCCTGCGTAGTAGGCGATGTGGCCACGAACGGCGTCGTAGGCTTCGTCGGCGTCGTCGCTGACCGCCGCTGGAACGTATGGGGCGATCGTAATCTCGTCCGGATCACGATCGGCCTCACGAGCCGTGCGTTCGACGACTTCGAAGGCGTTCTCGAGTTCGGAAAACGGGATATTGTGTGGCATCCAGCCGTCACAGAGTCGTCCGACGACGCGTCGGTTGGCTGGACCGAGCGCCGCGTGATACACTGGGACGTCCGCGTTGACTGGTGGAACGCCGTTGACGCTGAGCAGTTCCCCGTCGTAGTCGACTGGCTCGTCGTCTCGCAGGATCTTTGTGATAATCTCAATCGTCTCGTGGGAGCGACGGACGGGCCGTTCGAACGCCATTCCGTGGACGTTTTCGACGGCCGTCGGCGTACTCGTCCCGACACCAAACGACGCACGCCCGTCCGAGACCTGATCGAGCGTCGCTGCAGTCATCGCGAGGACAGCCGGTGTCCGCGAAAAGACGTTCACGATGGCCGTCCCGATCTCGACGTCGTCGGTCATTGCGGCGATTTCGGCGAGTTTAACGACGGAGCTCGTTCCCCAGAGCTCCCCCATCCAGACGGAGTCATACCCCTGTTGTTCCGCGTCGATCGCGAGATCGGTCGGGTCGTGTGCGCCAGTTCGTGGGATTACCAGGCCGAGATGCATATCCCCACGTTTGGGGTTTACCCTGATAAATCATTCTGCGAATGTGACCAGCGGAAAACGGCCGCTCGCTCGTTTGCTCGCTACCGACCGACGAACTCGGGGTCGCCGTCGCCGAAAAAGGCCTCGAGCCCGATTTCGTAGTCGTCCGTCTTAGACGCGCCGGCGATCGCGTCGGCTTCCACGGCCAGGTGTCCTTCCAGCCCGCGCTCGTAGCTGTCGGTCAGCAGTTGAGTCGCTGTCCCGAGTGCGTGTGTCGGTCCAGCCGCAAGCTCCGAGGCGACGGCCTCGAGTCGCTCGTCGAACTCGTCGGCGGGCGCGACCTCGGTTGCGAGTCCCATCTCGACGGCCTCGTCGGGGGCAATCGCCTCGTCACGGAGGACGATCTCTTTGGCCGTACGGAGCCCGACGAGTCGCGGCAGGAAGAAGGTTGCACCGCCATCGCCTGTCAGCCCAATTCCAGGATAGGCAAACTTCAGAGTTGCATCCTCGCCAAGCACAACCAGGTCCGGCATCAGCGCGAGACTAAAGCCAATCCCAGCAGCGATACCGTTGATCCCCCCGATGACGGGTGTCTTCGCGCGGTGGAACTGAATGATCGCCTCGTGGGCTCGGCCGGCCAGTTCCCGAAGGTGTGGAGCATCGGAGCCATCGCCAGCGAGTTGCGAGAGGTCAGCACCGGAGCCGAAGAAGGTCCCCTCGTGGGTCAGGACGATACACCGAGTCTCTGGGTCTTCGCCGAGTGTCGTGGCGACCGAGACCAGTTCGTTCGCCATCTCCAGGGTGAGCGCGTTTCGGCCAGCCGTGCTCTCGAGCGTGACCGTCGCCACGCCGTCGTCGTGATCGACAGACAGGTTTTCGTACGCAGCCATATCAGTCGTTTATTTCTCCCAAGAGATGTTAACGATACTGATCCCTGACGCCGCTTGCAGCGGCCACAGCGAACGAGTGTGTACCCTCGTCACGAAATGACGATGCCGCGGGCCGCGATCAGTTGACGTACTCGGTCAGATCGAGCGGCTCCGCCCGGAAGAGATCCGGATTCATTTCGGCGACATCGTCTTCGACTGCGGGCGTACACTCGAGTTGATCGAGGACGTCTGCCTCGAGGTCGATGCCGGGCGCGATCTCGACGAGCGTGAGCCCGTCCTCGCGAAGGTCGAAGACTGCGCGTTCGGTGACGTACCGAACTGGCTGGTCGATCTCGCGGGCGTACTCGCCGCTGAAGGTGATCTGTTCGACGGACTCGAGGAACTTCGGCTGGTCGCCCTCGCGTTCGATCGCGAGTTCGCCGTTGCCGACGTCGAGTTCGAGGCCGTTGGTCGTCAGCGTCCCGCAGAAGACGACCGTGTCGGCGTTCTGTGTGATGTTGATGAAGCCACCACAGCCGGGTAGCTGCGAACCGAATCGGCTCACGTTGATGTTGCCGTCCGGGTCGATCTGGGCCATCCCCAGGAATCCGAAGTCGAGACCGCCGCCGTCGTAGAAGTCGAACTGCTGGGTGGAGGCGACGAGCGCTTCGTGGCCGGTCGCGGTCCCGAAGCTGATCCCGCCCGAGGCAGAGCCGCCGACGGGGCCGGACTCGACGGTCTGTGTGATCTCGTCGTCGATTCCGCCTTCCGCTGCCACGGCCGGGATGAGTTCAGGAACGCCGACGCCGAGGTTGATGACTGCATCACTCGAGAGCTCCATTGCGGCCCGTCGGGCGATAATCTTTCGTGCCGACAGCGGTGCGTCATCCGGCGAGTCGCTCGCGGGTGGTTTGATTTCGCCGCTGTAGGCGGGGTTGTACGCTTCGGCGTACGTCTGCGGGTGGTGTGACGCCGGGGCCTCGACGACTGCGTCGACGAGCACGCTTGGAACGGCGACCGACCGCGGATCGAGCGTCCCCGTCTTGGTGACGCGCTCAACCTGGGCGATCACCGTGCCACCGGAGTTGTGGGCCGCCTGTGCCATCGCCAGCACGTTCGACTCGAGGGCCTCCCGTTCCATCGTGATGTTGCCGTTCTCGTCGGCGGTCGTGCCGCGGATGATCGCGACATCGATGGGGACCGATCGGTAGAAGAGGTACTCCTCGCCGTCGAGGGTCACGAGATCAACGAGATCTTCGGTTGTGCTATCGTTGGCCTTTGCCCCATCCTGGCGCGGGTCGACGAAGGTCCCCAGGCCGACGTTCGTGATCGTACCTGGCTTGCCCGCGGCAGTGTCTCGGAGCAGGTGATCCATCGCGCCGAACGGGAGGTTGTACGCCTCGACGTCCTCTTCGACGATCCGTTCCATCAGATCAGGTGTGAATCCCCAGTGGCTGGCGATCGTTCGCTTGATCATGCCGTTCTGAACGAGATGAGAGATGCCGTTCCCCTGTCGGTCGCCCTCCGCAGCTGGGTGATACAGCGTGAGATCGCCTGGCGTTCCGGTTTCGGCGTAGCGCTCGCCGAGTGCCTCAAGGAGATATTCGGGAATACCAACGGCCACGAAGCCACCGATACCGACGGTGTCGCCGTCGTCGATCAGGTCGACTGCCGCGTCTCGCGACTGGATGACTGTCATACGTCCTCCTCTCCGGGCGAGGTCCATTTTTACCTATCTATTCGCCGACGGATCGCACCCTTTAGTAGGCCACTCTCGAATATCATGGTATGGAGCTTACACACGAACAGCAACTTATCCAGGATACGGTCCAGGAGTTCGTCGAAAACGAGGTCGGAGCCGACGTTCACGATGCCGACGAGAACCAGAAATTCCCGGAGGATGTCTGGGACGGGCTCGCGGAACTGGACTTTACCGGCATGACGGTCCCCGAAGAGTACGGCGGCCTCGACGTCGACGAGCTCACCTACAGCATCATCAACGAGGAACTCGCCTACGGCCACCTTGCCGTCGCGACGGCGCTGTCGGTCCACTGTCTCGCGACGTCGTGTATCCGCCAGTTCGGCTCCGAAGCGCACAAAGAGGAGTGGCTGCCGGAGATGGCCCGTGGCCGACCCGTCGGCGCGTTCGCGCTCTCGGAACCCGACGCCGGCTCGAACCCCGCCGAAATGTCGACCGAAGCCCGACTCGACGGAGACGAGTACGTCATCAACGGCAAGAAACAGTGGATCACGAACGGCGAGCGCGCTGGCGTCGTCATCCTGTTCGCCAAGACCGACCGCGACGACCCCGACACCGTCACGCAGTTCCTCGTTCCGAAAGACGTCGAGGGCCTCGAGGTCGGCAAGAAAGAGGATAAACTCGGTCTCCGCGCGAGCGACACGACGACGCTCATCTTCGACGACGTTCGCATTCCGGCCGAAAACCGGCTGACTGAGGTCGGCCGCGGGCTCAAAGCCGCGTTCTCAATCCTGACTGGCGGCCGTGTCGCGATCGCAAGCCAGGCAGTCGGCGTCGCACAGGCCGCCCTCGACGATTCGGTCCAGTACGCGAACGAACGCGAGCAGTTCGGCGAGCCGATTATCGAACACCAGGCGATCAGCCAGAAACTCGCCGACATGCAGACCGACGTCCAGGCGGCGCGCTTGCTGACTCGTGACGCCGCGCGAAAGAACGAGGACGGCGTCGCGGCGAAGGCTGCAGCGATGGCAAAGTACTTCGCCAGCGAGGCGGCCGTCGACGTCGCGAACGAGGCCGTCCAAATCCACGGCGGCTACGGCTACACCAAAGATTTCGACGTCGAACGCTACTACCGCGACGCCAAGATCACGACGATCTACGAGGGAACCTCCGAGATCCAGAAAAAGATCATCGCCCGCCACCTCAAACAGTAGTGACGGACTGAATGCCCACTGAGGTCGTCGTCGGGTCGACTAAATCCAGTTCAGTCGTACTCGTAGAAACCCGAACCCGTCTTTTTACCGAGTTCGCCCGCCTCGACTTTCCGTTTAAGAAGGTAGGCCGGTTTGTACCGATCGCCGAGTTCTTCGTGGAGAGTTTCGGTGGCGTGCAGACAGATATCGAGGCCGATGTGGTCGGCGAGCGTCAGCGGCCCCATTGGCACGTTCGTCCCGAGTTCCATCCCCGCGTCGATATCCGCTTTCGTCGCGACGCCTTCGTCGAACGCGCGAATCCCCTCGTTGATCCAGGGCATGAGAATGCGGTTCGTGACGAAGCCGGGCTTGTCGTCCGACTCCCAGGTCGTCTTTTCGAGGTCTTCGGCGAACTCGTGGGCGACGTCGACGAGTTCGGGATCGGTCTGCTCACCGACGACGACTTCGACACCCGGCATTACGGGCACGGGGTTCATGAAGTGCAGTCCGACGACCGACTCCGGTCGCTCTGTCGCTGCGGCAATCGACGTGATCGAAAGCGTGCTCGTGTTCGTCGCGAGCACGGCGTCGTCGGCCGCGATATCGTCCAGATCGCCGAAAATGTCGCGTTTGACGTCGAGATCCTCGAGCGCCGCTTCGACGATGAGATCACAGTCTGCGAGGTCCTCGAGGTCCGTTGTGCCGGTGATCCGGTCGCGAACGGCTGCGGCCTCGTCTTCCGACAGCGTCTCGTTCGAGACGAGTCGGCCGAGACTGTCATCGATCGTCTCGAAGCCGTTCTCGACGAACTCCTGTTCGATGTCCCGCATTACGACGTCATAGCCGTGTGTGGCGGCGACCTGTGCGATACCACTGCCCATCGTTCCCGCGCCGATAACGCCGACGCGGTCGATCGTCTCGATGTCCATCACCAGTGTCTGTTCCGAGCAAACCAATAAGTGTGCCGACTCGACAGATCTCGCTGTTGGACCCGCTGGCTGCCGGAAGCCGTTCGACACACATATAGTCTTGTCTGCCCAACTGTAGCGTGGTAGATAATGTCGAAGGCATTCGTCGCCGGAACAGGGATGACTGCGTTCGGAACGTTCCCCGATCGGAGAGGGAGAGATATGTTTGCGGAAGCCGGGCTCGCTGCGCTCGATGACGCCGGGCTTGAGCCAGCGGACATCGACGAGGTGTTTTACGGTAACTTCGTCGGCACGCTCGCGGAAAACCAGGGTCATCAGGGACCACTCGCGTCCGAGGCGCTGGGCACGACCGCCCCGTCCAGACGGGTCGAAAGTGCGTGTGCCTCGAGTGGGCTCGCGGTTCGAGATGCAGTCCGGGCGGTTCGAAGCGGCGAGGCAGACGTCGTCGTCGCCGGTGGGATGGAACGGATGAGCAACATGGGCACGGCGGGAGCAACCGACGGGCTGGCTCGAGCGGCCGACGACCTCTTCGAGATCCGATCCGGCGTCACGTTCCCCGCAGCCTACGCGTTGATGACACGGGCGTACTTCGACGAGTTCGGCGGCGATCGTGAGGACCTCGCCCATATCGCCGTCAAGAACCACGACAACGCACTCGTCAACGATCACGCACACCTCCAGGAGGAGATCACCGTTGACGATGTCCTCGAGTCACCGGAGATCGCGGCCCCGCTCGGGCTGTACGACGCCTGCCCGATCAGCGACGGCGCAGCCGCCCTCGTCTTGCTGTCACCGTCCTACGCCGAAGAACACGGACTCGACACCGGCGTTGCCATCACGGGGTCGGGACACGGTGGCGATACGATGGCCCTGCAAGATCGCCAGTCGCTCGCAACGGCCCCCGCCACGCGCGACGCCGCCGAAGCGGCTTACGACGACGCCGGCATCAGTCCCGACGACATCGGCCTCGTCGAGGTCCACGACTGCTTTACGATCGCGGAGGTGCTCGCCCTCGAGGGACTGGGCCTCTACAGCTACGGGGAAGCTATTGGGGCGGCCCGACGCGGCGAGACGTGCCGTGACGGCACGCTGCCAGTGAACCTCTCGGGCGGGCTGAAAGCGAAAGGCCATCCCGTCGGCGCAACCGGCGCGGCGCAGGTCGCAGCCGTCAGGAACCTCCTCAATGGAACCCACCCACGCGCCGACGCCGTCGACGACGTCACCGTCGGGCTTGCACACAATGCGGGTGGGACGGTTGCCAGTGCAGCTGTTCACGTATTGGAGGTGGCACGATGACGGACGCCCACGAGGACGGCTACGACGCGTTCCTCGATGCACTCGAGGCCGGCGAGGGTTACTATTACGAGTGTTCGAACGGCCACGCGCTGGTACCGCCTCGGCATGTCTGTCCACACTGTGGTGACCGCGAACTGGACCAAGTCACGCTGCCCGAGACGGGTGAACTGGTGACGCATACGACCGTCGCCGTTCCGACACCGCAGTTCGAAGATGACGCGCCGTACGTCACGGCCATCGCGACGTTCGGGTCGGTCAAGCTAACCGGAATCCTCCGTGACGTCGATCCGAGTGACGTCAAAATCGGTCAGTCAGTCACCGTCACCGTCGAATCGGCTGAGACGACCGACGAGCGGACGATTACGTTCCACCCACACAACTAGTCCGATGTCACACACGACGCCGATCACCGTCGACTGGGGCGATACCGATGCCGGCGGGCTCATCTATTACCCACGATTCTTTCATTTCGTGATCGTCGGGCTGAACGACTACTTCAGTCAGGCGACCGACGGCGAGCATCCGATGGAAGCCTACCGGAAGCAGGGTTGTCTGCTGCCCGCAGTCCAGGCGTCGGCGTCGTTTCACTCGCCGCTTCGGGCCGGTGACACCGCACTTCTCGAGACGACTGTCGTCGACAGCGGCACTGCCTCGTTAACGGTTTCGTTTGAAATCACGCGAACGGCGACCGACGAACACGTTGCCGACGGCGAGGTGTCGTTCGTCTTCGTCGACGAGACATTCGAGGCGACGCCGCTACCCGACGCCATGCGCGAGTGTATTCGTGAACGCGGTGACGCGGCGAACGATAGTAACAACTGATACTGTCGGACAGCAGTCAGTACGACGTCGGTCGCGAATTCGCGGCCGTCTCCGGGGGTGGCGGCCGCAGTAGTGCGACCGATCGTCGAATAGTTCTGTCTGACAGTATGAAACGATTTACATACTGATCGCACAGCAGCCGTGCGATCAGATATGCATTGACTTTCAGTGGCTACTAGAAGAGTCTGCGTCTCCGCCCCCCGTGGGCACGTTTCGACGACTCGAGACCCACTGGTTCGGAAAGCGACCAGTGTCGCGAGTGGCGACACCACTGTGTCGCTGTGAAGTGACACTCAGTCGGTACGAGAGTCGCGTGGCAATGGAGAACCGATCAGACGGAACTGACGCGGGTGGTCAGCCGTCCGAGCAGTTTAACTGTGTTTTTGCTGTTCCTGTTCTCGCAGTTCGATGCGTCGAATCTTCCCACTCGAGGTCTTTGGAAGTTCGTCGACGAACTCGATCCGGCGGGGGTATTTGTAGGGTGCCGTCTCCTCTTTCATGAAGTCCTGAAGTTCGGTCTTGAGGTCGTCGCTGCCCTCGTAGCCCTCGGCAAGGATCACGTAGGTCTTGACGACGCTCCCGCGTTCGTCATGTGGGCTGTCCACGGCGGCAGCTTCGGCGACGGCGTCGTGGCTGACGAGCGCGTCTTCGACCTCAAAGGGACCGATACGGTAGCCCGAAGAGATGATGATGTCGTCGGCCCGGCCCTCGAAGAAGAAGTAGCCGTCCTCATCTTGGGATGCCAGGTCACCGGTTCGGTAGTACTCACCGGAGAGCTTCTGTTCGTCGAGTTCTGGTTTCTCGTAGTAGCCGTCGAAGATTGCCGGGGAGTCGACTGGCACGGCAACTTCGCCGATCTCACCAGGTTCGACTTCTTTGTCCTCGTCGACTTCGATGATCGTCGCGCCGACACCGGGAGTCGGTTTCCCCATGCTCCCGGTCTTGACGTCGATTCCCGGGTAGTTCGTCACGAGTGCGACCGTCTCGGTCTGCCCGTAGCCATCGCGTGGCGTGACGCCCCAAGCATCCTGAATGCGCTCGATTGGCTCGCGGTTGAGCGGTTCGCCCGCCGACAGCGTGTCATTGAGCTGGACGTCGTAGGAATCGAGGTCCGCGTTTGCGAACATCCGGTACTGCGTCGGGACCGCACAGAGCTTGGTGACACCTTCGTCCTCGAGGATCTCGAGGAACGTCTCGGGCTCGAAATCGCCGTCGTAGATGAGCTGGGTCGCCCCAGTGGTCAGTCCGACACCAACTGGGCTCCAGAACCACTTGGCCCAGCCAGTTCCAGTCGTTGCCCACAGCAGTTCCTCCTCGAGGTCGGTATCCTCGTCGACGCCCCACCAGTACGGGGCGTTGATCTGATTGAAGCAGTACTGCCAGCGGTGTTTGTGCAGGACCGGTTTCGGCTGGCCGGTCGTCCCGCTAGTGTAGTTGATCGACATCGGATCTTCGGCGAAGAGGTCGGGTCCCTCGTACTCGGCCGACTGACCGTCCATTACCGACTGGAACGTTGTCCAGCGGTCGTCGTCGAGGTCGGCTTCGTCGCCGTCGAGAACGATCACGCGCTCGAGTGGCGTGTCCTCGAGAATGGGCTCGACCATGTCGGTGAGCGACTCGTGGACGACGATGGACGTCGCGTTACAGTCGTTTGCACGGAACTCGATGTCCTTTGCCCGCAGCATCGACGAACAGGGGACAAGCAGCGATCCCGTCTCGAGTGCGCCAAGCTGAATGGCAAACGTATCTGGATGGCGCGGAAGCAGGTGCATGATCCGATTGCCCTGTTCGACGCCCAGTTCTTCGAGGCCGTTCGCAAAGCGGTTCATATCGTCGCGAAGATCGGCGTAGGTCCGTTCTTCGCGGTGGCCATCCTCGTTCAAAAAGTGGACCGCGACCCGGTCACCGAACGACGCTGCGTGGTCGGCGACGGTCGACGTGACCGTATATGATTCCGGAATATCCCATTCGAACTCCTCAACTATGGTATCGTAATCCACACCCATACTCGACCAATCATACCATGCCTGCTTTAATGTTTTGCTGCTTCCAGCGTTCTTACGTATGTCAACAGGTCGCATTATTTGACAGCTGTAACTAACCAACACACCACCGATGGCGAGTGCCGGTTTCGCTCGGAATCGAGCGTATTGTGAGAACACTTAACAGGGGACGCGCCACTACTCGAGTATGGACACGAGCAAGCAACTGTACGAACTCGATGCGACGGGATGGCAACGGGGACTGTACGACGATATCAAACAAACGTTCAGAGCACCGATCGTCAACTGGATCTTTCGGACGACGATCGCGAACTATCCCGAGTTCCTTCGCTATGCCTGGGGACAGGTGAAACCGGCGTTCCAGACGGCCCGCTTCGGCCAGCTTTCGGTCGCGTATCGCGACACCGTCCTCTCGGCGGTCGAGAAAAAGACATCAGTGCCGACCTACCGCTGTGGCGAACTCGAGATCACCCCGGCCGAATACGGCGAACTTCGCGGGCAACTCGAGACCTACGATATCGTTGCCCCCCGATTGGCAGTGCTCTTCGAACTCGTGGACCGGGGACTTTCCGAGGAACCGATCGGAACCGATCCCGACCACACTCGTCGCGCAACTGCACCGCTGCCAGCCTGGCTCGATGCCGATCGCGGGCGGCCGCCGACGATGGTCGCATTCGACGACACGTCAGCCGAACTGTCTGAGACCGTCTCTGCCATCCAGTCGTTTCACGGACTCGAGGACGGACTCCCGAGTATCTACCGGACACTCGCCCAGTGGCCTGGGTTTGTCGGTCCGATGTGGAACGATATCGAGCCAGTGCTCCAGAGCGATGGGTTTTCGACGGCAGTCGACGATGCCCGAACGGCGGTAAACGAGTACGTCGACTCGCTACCCTACACACCACAACTGAATCCAGACTCGCTCGAACGGCAGGGGATCGACGGGGCGGCGATCGACGAGCTCCAGGGCCTGTTCCGGGAGTTCAACCAGGGAGCGATCGAGACCGTCGTGCCGGCGCTGCCGGTGTACGCAACAACAGTCGACGCTGTTGGCAGCCGCTCGCTCGAGTAAGCGACTCCCGCTTCCAGATTTCGACGGCGAACGTGTGAAAATCACCCATAGAATATTATCAGCGCGGTCGAATCAGTACAGTATGTCATTCGATCCGACCGCCGTCGAAACGATCACCGTGGACTCGTATGGAACCCTCGTCGATCCGGCCGCCGTCAAAACGGCACTCGAGGCGTACGTCGACGCCGAGCAGGTACAGTCGATCTCCGATCAGTGGCGCAGTCGGTCGCTCATGTATACGATGGTGAGCAACTTCACCGACAGCTATCAGCCGTTCTACGACATGAATCGCGATGCGCTGCGCTTTGCCCTCGCGAGACACGGTGCCGACCTGCCATCGGAGACGATCGAGGAAATCCTCGCGACGTATCACGATCTCGATCCGTTCGAGGACGTTCGAAGCGGACTCGCAGCCATTTCCGACGCCGGATACGACGTTTTCGTGGTGTCAAACGGCAACCCCGAAATGCTCGAGTCGATGGTCGAGACGGCTGATCTCGGGTCGATACTCGCGGGAACGATCAGTGCAGACGAGATTCGGACGTTCAAACCCGACAGCGAGATCTATCGGTACGCGGCGGAACAGACGGGGACACCGATCGAGTCGATCGCTCACGCCGCTGGGCCGACGTTCGACGTCCAGGGTGCGATGCACGCGGGCATGCAAGGAATCTGGGTCGAACGAACGAACGGTATCTGGGATCCATTCGCGGACGAACCGAACCTGACAGTCGAGACGTTCGACGAGCTCGCGACCGAACTCGGCGTGTAGGAACGTCCCGATTCGAACTGGAGAGTATCGGTCGCCACGCGTCGATCCACGACCGGGCAGCGGTACCGACCGTCGCGGGAGTGATTTATACCCACGTAAATAGCTTCAAATTAGTAGCTTATGGTCGGATGTTACTCGAGTGATCTCTGTACAAGATTTTCGGGTTGGTAATAGTCCAACGCATACATAACAATTTAATACTTGGAATATGACGGGGTGTAGTGTATGCAGACTCATACCAAGGAAGCACTGGCATCATTGACTGCAGCGTTAGCACTCATTGGTGTCATCCACTCGGGGATCTGGTTCACGATGTTCGGGACCCCCGATCTCATGGTGTTGGGGTTCCCGTTCCACTACTTTTGGTTAGTGGCTGGTGGACCAGTGGCAATGTTCGTCCTGTACTGGGTGTACTACCAGTACATTACGTCGTCCATTATGGAAGAGAAAAAACAGCTGAAGACCTCTACAGGCGGTGTTGGAGCAGCCGACGATATCGGTGCAAAAGCAGGTGATGACGATGATTAAGCCATTACAACAGGCCGGCGAGTACCCGTTCCAGGAAACGTTCACCGACCTCGTGATCCCGATCGGGATCATCGTCGTGATGTTCCTCGTGTTCTACGGGATCAGCTACTACATGAAAAGCAACATCCAGGGCAGCGACGACTACATGGTCGCTGGACGAACGATCGGGTCGTTCGTCAACGGCTCTGCGATCTCCGCGACGTGGGAGAGCCTGGCGACGTTCATGGGTGTCGTCGCCCTGATGGTGCAGGTCCAGATCCCGTTTCTGGCGATGTGGACCAACTTCCTGCTCTCGATCCCGTTGATCGTGATCCTCTACGGACAAACGCTGCGCCGGCTCGGATCGTACACTCCGGCGACGTTCTGTAAGGATCGCTACGGCAACACGATGTCTGCCGTGATGGCATTGCTCATCGTGTTCGTCATGCTGATGTACGCACTCGGGCAGTTCATCGGCTTGGCCCAAATCGCCGAGATCCTGTTCGGGTGGGACTACACGCTCTCGCTGTTCGTCATCGCGGTGTTGGTCACCGGGTACGTGGTCATCGCGGGCATGTGGGGCGTTTCGTACAACTCCGCCCTGCAGTTCTGGATCATGCTCACCGCGGCCTTTATCCCGATGATGTTCGTCCTGAACCAGCTCGGCTCCTCGGGCTGGTTCTTCCCGCCGCTCGGGTACGGTGACCTCGTGCCGGATATGCAACAGACCAACCCAGGCTTCTTCGACATGACCTTCGACACCAGGTGGTACTTCGCGATGTTCCTGGCGATGGCGCTGGGACCGATCGGCATGCCCCACCTCGCCCAGCGGATCTTTACCAGTCGAAGCGTCGAGTCCGGTCGAAAGACCGTGTTCTGGTTCGTCCTTGTGACGGGCCTGATGTTCGCGACGATCTACTCCGTCGCGTTCGCCGGCGTCTACTGGCTCGGTCAGGAAGGGTTCGAAGTCGCCGAAGCCGACTTCGACAAGATGATCTTCTACCTCAACTTCGCGTTCAGCGGGAACTCGATCACCGGGTACGTCGTCGCCGGTGCAATCGCCGGCGGACTCTCGACCGTGAGCGGTCACATGCTCGCAATCAGTGCCGCCGTCGCAAACGACGTCATCGAAGCCTTCGAAATCGACGTCACCGAAGACCGCAAGACGCAGTTCGGCTACATCGCCATCATCGCCTCCGGGCTGATCGTTGCACTGATCGCACTCAACCCGCCGGCGTTCCTCGTCGTCAGTATCCTCTGGGCGTTCGCGATCAGTGCCGCAGCGATCACACCGGTGATCGTCCTCGGCGTCTGGTCCGCCCGTGTGAACCGATACGGCGCGCTCGCCTCGAGTGCCGTCGGCTTCCTTACCGTCCTCGTGCTCTCGCCACACGCGTTCAGCGGTATCGGGGCCGGTGGGGAGGGACTAACGGCAGCACTCGGTATCGACGCGATCATGATCGCGTTCCCACTGTCGATTCTCACGTTCGTCATCGTCTCGCTGATTGCAGAACGAGTCGGCTCGCTGAACGTCGATCCGGAATCGAACCGCAACCTGATCAACGAGATGCACGGTTACCCGGACGACGATGTCGACCGGTTTACCAGTGCCGTGCCGCTGATCGTCCTCGCCGCGTTGATGCTCCCGATCCTCTGGTGGGGCATCCAACCCTGGTAATCTAATCTCTACTCTCACAGTATGCAGCTCTTTGGCTCCAAAATCGGAACAGTGGTGTGGTTGCTCATCGGCATCGGAACCGCAGCGATTGCCATCTACAACGACAACCAGCTCACAGGACTCATCGCCGTCGGGTGGATCACCCTCGCCGTGTTCAGCTGGGTCGAGTATCGAAAAGAAAACTAACGACTCCACCCGTTTTCGCTGCTGTCACATCAGGCGTCCCTGATCAACAGAATCGGACGCTGCGCCTCGAGCAGCACGTGTTCCGTGACGCTTCCGAAAAGCGCTTTGCCAGCAGCGCTCCGTTTGCGCCCACACATGACGATTCCGTCGGCCATGAGCTCCGCTGCGACGGCGATAATTCGATCGGGTGGGTTGCCGTGTTCGAATCGTTTCTCCACCGTCGCCCCGTACTCCTCGAGAATATCGGAGGCGATATCGACGCTCTCCGGGACCTCCGATTCGTCCAGGTCGTCTTCGGCCGTCAGGTGTGTCTCAGCTTCGACGAGCCATGGCTGCTGTTTCAGCTTCGAGATGTTGAGAACGACGACACGAAGGTCCTCGGCTGACCCCGGGAGGGACGTGACGGCGTGTGCCGCTCTCCGTGCTCGGTCTTCGTCATCGTCGACGGGAAGGAGTGCCGTGTACATGTGCATAGTTCACATGCAACAGTAATTAAGCTCTTTTCCAGATCGAGAGAGTCTATCGAGAGCTGTCGTGTCGATAGCACGTGTTCGAACACTGGCTGGTCGGGAAGGCGGCGGCGTTCGCGGCTCGTATCGGAACAACTGACCCAACGAACACACCCATCGCGGGGCGTGTGTTCTCCGAGCCAGTCGGGACTGTCGCTTCCGTGATCCCTATATCGACCAACTACGCCGCTAAAACAGTCTCGAGTAATTACGACTCGTCGAGTAATACGGTCACCGGCCGTGTCGACTCGAGCAACACCGACTGGGTGACACTCCCGAACAGCATTTTTCCGGCGGCGCTCTTCTTTCGCCCGCTCATAATGATGTTGTCGGCGTCGATCTCGCCGGCAACGGCGAGGATCCGATCGGTAACGTCGCCTCGCTCGAATCGCGTTTCGACGTCGATTCCGTGCTCCGTGAGCAGTTCATACGCTGCGTTCGTGCTGTCTGGTAGCTCAGGGTCTGACTTCCCTTCTGCACGTTGTGTTTCGAACTCCCGTAACCAGGGCTGTTTGGTCGACTCGGAGACGTTGACCAGAACGACCGCTTTCTCTTCCGAGCCACCGGGAAGGTCAATAACGGTTTCAGCCGCTCGTGTTGCCCGTGACTCGCTCTCATCGACCGGGAGCAAAATCGTGTGCATATGCGACACTCGAGTCTGTATTACTTAATCATTTGGGACAAACAGGGTGTGAGTGATCGAAACAGAACGCATCCACTGTGTCTCATCGGCTGATACGTCGGTGTATGTGACAGACTCTCCAGCAGACCGATAACAAGACTTTAGAATCTTGGCACTCATGGTCATACCAATGTTCGATGAAAACGAGCTCGAGGGGATTCGCGAGCAACAGGACCAGTGGGAAGCGGAGACACGCGATCCCGTGCTCGAGCGCCACGGCGAGCGAAAGGACCGGTTCGCAACGATCTCGAACCACGAGGTCGATCGACTCTACACGCCCGAAGACATCGCTGACCTCGATTTCGAAGACGATCTCGGGTTTCCCGGGGAGCCGCCGTACACGCGTGGCCCGTACCCGACGATGTACCGCGGGCGGACGTGGACGATGCGCCAGTTCGCCGGCTTCGGGACCGCCGAGGAGACCAACGAACGATTTCATTACCTAATCGACGAGGGACAGACCGGCCTCTCGACGGCGTTCGACATGCCGTCGCTGATGGGGATCGACTCCGACCATCCGATGAGCGAGGGCGAGGTCGGCAAAGAGGGCGTCGCCGTCGACACCCTCGCCGATATGGAGATCCTCTTCGACGGCATCGACATCGACGAAGTCTCCACATCGTTTACGATCAATCCCTCCGCGGCAGTCATCTACGCGATGTACATCGCGCTGGCCGACCAGCAGGGTGTTCCCCGCGACAAGGTGCGCGGCACGCTCCAGAACGATATGCTCAAGGAGTTCATCGCCCAGAAGGAGTGGGTGATTCCGCCGAGCCCTTCGCTGAAGATCGTCACCGACACCATCGAGTTCGCCGTCGACGAGACGCCGAAGTTCCACCCCGTCTCCATCTCGGGGTATCACATCCGCGAAGCCGGCTCGACGGCGGCCCAGGAGGCCGCGTTCACGCTCGCCGACGGCTTCGCCTACGTCGAGGACACGCTCGAGCGCGGGCTTGACGTCGACGAGTTCGCCCCGCTGCTTTCGTTCTTCTTTAACTCCCACAACTCCATTTTCGAAGAGATCGCCAAGTTCCGCGCCTCCCGTCGCGTGTACGCTCGCGTGATGGACGAGTGGTACGACGCCGACCAGCCCGAATCGAAACGCCTGAAATTCCACACCCAGACGGCGGGCCAATCGCTGACCGCCCAGCAGCCGCTGAACAATATCGCCCGCGTCACGATTCAGGCACTCGCCGGCGTCCTCGGCGGCACGCAGTCGCTACACACGAACAGCTTCGACGAGGCGCTCGCGCTCCCGAGCGAGAAGGCCGTCCGCGTCGCACTGCGAACCCAGCAGATCATCGCCGACGAGTCCGGCGCGGCCGACATCGTCGACCCGATGGGTGGCAGCTACGCCATCGAGAAACTCACCAACGAGATGGAAGCCGAGATCATGGGCTACATCGAGGAGATCAAAGAGATCGGCGACGGCTCGGTCCGCGACGGCGTCCTCGATGGCATCGATCAGGGCTACTTCCAGCGTGAAATCCAGGAGTCGAGCTACGAGTACCAACAGCGCGTCGAACGCGGCGAGGAAGTCGTCGTCGGCGTCAACAAGTACACCATCGAAGAGGACACCTCCCCGGAGATCCTCCAGATCGACGAGACGACGCGCGACCGCCAACTCAACCGCCTCGAGCGCGTCAAAGACGAGCGTGACGACGAGGAAGTCGAGGCCACCCTCGAGGCGCTGTCGGATGCGATCGACTCCGAGGAGAACGTCATGCCGTACATCATCGACGCCGTCAAAGCCTACGTGACGATGGGCGAGATCATGCAGGTCTTCGAAGACCACCACGGCGCCTACCAGGAAGAACTCAGCCCCGTCTAATCCGGCCGTTCTGGCCGCTACGGACCGTCAGCGAGCTACTCGTTGGCCGCTTCTTTTGGCTCGAGGACGTACGTACACTCCGTATACGTGTCCTCACCGATGGTGATCGGTTCCGTCGCGACCTGCTCGAAGCCGAACCCGCGATAGAACGCGTTGCCAGGTTCGTTAGCCTCAAGGACCATCGCGTTGATTCGCTCGACGTCCTGGTCAACCAGTCGATCACGTGTTTCCTCGAGTAGCTGCTGCCCGAGTCCAGCGTTGCGGTGCTCCGGCACGACGTAGACCCGAAGGATGTTCCCTTCTTTTTCGTCGAGATTCCAGACGGCGTGGGCGAAGCCGACGACCTCGTCATCACGCTCGGCGACCAGCATGAGTGCGCGCGACCAGATAATCGAGTCTCGAACGAGGTCGTCGGAGTACCACTCGTCGAACCCTTCCTGAATGGACTCCCGACTCAGGATATCCGGATAGTCTTCGGTCCACGAGGAGTGGGCGACATCCTGGATTGCGTCGACATCGTCGGTGGTCGCTTCACGTACTGTCATATGTTGACAAAGACCTATGCCGAATTAACGTTTTTCCTCAGCGTGGTACGATTCGGGACGATACACCTCGAATTTCGATAGAATCATACTCCCTCCAATAAAACGGAACGGTATGAGTACTGACAGCGAACAGCGGAGTATCCGGTGTATGGTCGCGAAAGTAGGGCTCGACGGACACGATCGTGGCGCACACGTGATCGCTCGAGCGTTCCGTGACGCCGGCTTCGAAGTCATCTACTCCGGACTGCACAAAGCGCCCGACGACGTCGTACAGGCGGCGGTCCAGGAGGACGTCGACGTCCTCGGCATCTCGATTCTCTCGGGAGCCCACGACACGCTCGTCCCGAAGATCATGGACGGCCTCGAGGAGTACGGCGCGAAAGACGACACGCTCGTCCTCGCCGGCGGCGTGATTCCGGACGAAGACCGGACGGCTCTCAAAGACGAGGGCGTCGCAGCGATCTTCGGCCCCGGAACGTCGATCGAGGAGACGATCGAGTTCGTCCGTGAAAACGCACCCGAGCGATGACCGACGAGTACGATCGACTCCTCGAGGAGCTACTGAACGGCGACCACCGCGCATTGGCGCGGGTCATCACGAAGATCGAAAACCGCTCGCCGGGCTATCGCGATCTCGTCTCGGATCTCCACGCGCATACGGGCGGTGCCGACGTCGTCGGCATCACTGGCTCGCCGGGGGCTGGCAAGTCGACGCTCGTCGACAAGCTCGCAAAGACCTATCGCGACCGCGGACTGACCGTCGGCGTCATCGCCATCGATCCATCCTCCCCGTTTAGCGGCGGCTCCGTCCTGGGAGATCGCATTCGAATGGCCTCGAACGTCGGTGATATGGACGTCTTCTTTCGCTCGATGTCCGCTCGTGGCTCGCTTGGCGGCCTCTCGACGGCGACGACCGATGCCGTTCGCGCACTCGATGCCTTCGGGAAAGACAAGATAATCATCGAAACCGTCGGGGCCGGCCAGAACGAGGTCGATATCGTCAAAACCGCCGACACGGTCGCGGTCCTCGTCCCGCCGGGCGCTGGCGACGATATCCAGATGCTCAAAGCCGGGATTCTCGAAATCGCCGACATCTTCGTCGTCAACAAGGCAGACAAAGACGGGGCAGATAGGACCGTGACGGAACTTCAGGAGATGATCATGCTGAACGATTCGGCACCGATGTCAGGCCACCACGGTCCGGATGCGACGACCGCTGCCGATGACCGTCCCGATGAGACGGCATCCGATGAGTGGACCACTCAAATCATCGAGACGGTCGCGACCAGCGGCGAGGGTGTCAGCGAGTTCATCGACACCGTCGAAGACCACGTGACGTGGCTCGTCGACACCGGCGAGCGGGCGGAAAACGAACGACAACGGTACGCAGACGAGATTCGGACGCTCCTTCGAGAGGATACATCCGCACTTCTCGAGGCCGAACTCGAGGCCCGTGGCGGCCTTGAGACCTACGTCGAGTCGGTCGTCGACGCCGAGACGGATCCGTACACAGTGGCTGCTAACCTTCTCGAGCCACTCGAGGCGTGTCTTCGTGAGCGGTCATCGACTCTCGAACCGAACGACTCGACGCTGAAACGTGTCGAATAGCCGGCCGGTACAGAGACGACTCCGGGACTGTCGACTCGAGCGTGTCCGGATCACGACAGTCCAAAAGAGACGATCAGACAGCAGACGCTGTCCTCAGTTCAGCAGGTGTTGGGCGATCGTGTTCCGCAACACTTCGCTGGTTCCCTCGTAGATCTCGTTGAGTTTAGCGTCACGGTAGAACCGCTCGGCAGGGAAGTCCTTGGTGTAGCCGTAGCCGCCGTGGATCTGGATCCCTTCATTTGCGACTTCACGAGAGATTTCGCTGGCGTAGAGTTTCGCCTGTGCGGCCTCCTTGATGAAGTTCTCGCCGCGGATCTTCTTGTCAGCGGCGTCGTGCATGAGCAGCCGGGCAGCTCGCGTCTTCGTATCCATGTCGGCGAGTTTGTGCTGGATCGCCTGGAATTCGCTGATCGGTTGGTCGAACTGTTCGCGGTCCTGGCTGTATTTGGCAGCTTCATCGAGGGCCGCCTGTGCGATCCCGATCGATCGGGCCGCGATCGTGATACGGCCGCCGTTGAGCGTCTTCAGTGCCTGGACGAAGCCGTCTCCCTCGTCGCCGAGCAGACGGTCTTCCGGAATCCAGAGATCGTCAAATCGAAGTTCGGCCGTCGGACAGCCCTTGTCGCCGAGTTTGTCCTCCGTGCCTTCGACGATGAATCCGTCGTCTTCCTCGGGACGGACGATGAACGAGGAGATTCCCTTGTTGCCCGCGTCCGGGTCCGTTTTGGCAAACAGGGTCACTGTATCGGCGACCGAGCCGTTCGAGATCCAGAGCTTGCCGCCGTTGATCAGGTAGCCGTCGCCGTCTTTTTCCGCCGTCGTCTCCATCGCCGGCACGTCGCTGCCCGCACCGGCCTCCGAGAGGGCGAACGCACCGATGTCGGTTCCTTCTGCGACAGGCGTGAGATATTCTTTTTTTTGTTCGTGGTTACCGAACTCATACAGCATGTTCCCCGCAAGCGAGATGTGGGCGGCGACGATCGTTCCAAGCCCGCCGGAGCCACGCGAGATTTCCTCGAGGGCCGCCGGATAGGTGTGGTAATCGAGTCCAGCACCGCCGTACTCCTCGGGGAACGGCATCCCCATCAATCCGAGTTCGGCGAGTTCATCGACGATATCCTGCGGGAACTCGTCTTTTTTGTCGATCTCGTCGGCGACCGGTATGATCTCTTCATCGACGAACTCCGAAACCATCTCGGTAATCTGGCGCTGTTCGGCCGTGAGACTGAAATCCATATCTCATACTTCACACGTCTTTCGTATAGATTTTCCTCTTTAGGAAGCCACCTCGTAATGCTCGACCAATAGTCTCCACGACGAGTCCAGCCGCGAAAGAATATGTGCGATGGGCTAGAATAGGTGCAGTATGGCATACAGTTACGAGCCACACCACTTCGAGGAGTTCGAGGAGGGCCAGATGTTCCAGAGCCCCGGTCGAACGATCACCGAGACGGACGTCGTTATGCACTCTGCGATGACCAGCGACTGGAACGAGTTGCACACGAACGCCGAGCACGCCAAAGAGCGTGATTTCGGCGAGCGAATCGTCCACGGCCCGATGACGTTCGTCCAGGCGATCGGCATGGTCATGCGGATCGGCATCCTCGAGCGAACCGCCTACGCGTTTCTGGGCATGAACTATATGGATCTGCCCAACCCGGTCCACATCGGCGACACCGTCTCGCTCGAGATCGAAGTCGCCGAGACGAAGTCGCTGGAGAGCCGTGACGACGTCGGCCTGGTCGTCTTCGAAACGGAGATGACAACACAAGACGAGACCGTCGTCTTTCAGGGTGACCTGAAGTTCTTCGTGCTCACGGCCGCGGAATAGCCCAGCCCTCGTAACAGCTGTCGACAGAAGTTTCGAGTTATCGAGTAGTATTCAAAGATGGTAGTTTAGATATCAAAAGACGAATTGAGAGACCGGCCGAATCGAAATTGTGGTCGCTCCGGAACGGATCCGCTCGAGTATCGAGCCACGAAAAACAGCTCTAAACCGGGCGAGAAACGGACTGACATACTGTTTCGAGCGTCAAACACGCGAAATTCGGTCGAGTCCATTACAGCATCGTTTCTCACGCTCGAGGGGCGCTATCTCTTGAATACAGCACTCAGTTGCCCCAAAACCATCGAAACCCGTTCGATCGAGGCGTCGACTAGATCGACGGAACTCGATCCCGAGACATCATGTATAGAATTATATAGCACTACAGAATTATCTATTTGATATTATTTCTGACGCGCCGCCTCGAGATGGCGACGTTCGATGACGACCTCCGCAGCTCTGGTGTTTGCCTCCTCGGGGTCGTAGGCGTCGGCGACCTCCCGGATGGCTTTCATCGAGGCGGTTCGAACCAGCGCCTCGAGGTCTGCACCGGTGTATCCCTCGAGCTCCGCCGCTAGCGACGAGATATCGATATCGTCGTCAAGTGGCTTCCCGCGCGTGTGGACCTCGAGGATCTGCTCGCGAGCGTCGTGGTCCGGCTCGGGGACGAGCACGTGCGTATCGAGCCGACCAGGTCGAAGAAGGGCGGGATCGATGTGATCCTTGCGGTTGGTCGCAGCCAGTACGACGAGGTTCGGGTTCTCGCGCATCCCGTCGAGTTCCGTCAGGAGCTGTGAGACGACGCGTTCGGTGACCTCGTGGCCACCTTCGCCGCGAGCGGCAGTAATCGCGTCGATCTCGTCGAAAAAGACGATCGATGGCGCGGATTGGCGAGCGCGTTCGAACACCTCGCGGATCGCTTTCTCGCTCTCGCCGACGTAGCGGTCGACGATCTCCGGTCCGTCGACGCGAACGAAGTTAACGTCCGTTTCACCCGCCAGTGCTCGTGCGAGCAACGTTTTTCCGGTTCCCGGCGGCCCATAGAGCAAGACCCCAGAGGGTGGGTTGGTGTTGGTCTCCTCGAAGAGTCGCTCGTAGGTCAGCGGCCACTCGACCGACTCCCGAAGGACCTGTTTTGCCTCCTCGAGGCCGCCAACGTCCGAAAAGTCCGTCGTCGGCGATTCGGCGACGTACTCGCGCATCGCGGAGGGTTCGACGGCCGCGAGCGCGGCATCGAAGTGGGCTTTGGTGACGGCAGGGTCACGATTCCACGCCATCCGATCGTCGGCGTTGGTCGGCCGATCCCGGATCGCAGCCATCGCCGCCTCGCTCGCCACCGCATCGAGATCCGCGCCAACGAACCCGTGCGTTCGGCGGGCGATCGCGTCAATACTGACGTCGTCTGCGAGTGGCATCCCGCGCGTGTGGACCTGGAGGATCTCTTTGCGGCCCGCAACATCGGGGACACCGATCTGGATCTCACGATCGAATCGGCCGCCACGGCGGAGGGCAGGATCGATCGTATCGACGCGGTTGGTCGCCCCGATAACGATCACCTCGCCGCGAGCGTCGAGGCCGTCCATCAGGGTCAGTAACTGTCCGACGATCCGGTTTTCGGCGTCCCCCTCGTCGTCGCGGGTGCCGGCAATCGAGTCGATCTCATCGAAGAAGATGATCGTCGGCGCGTTCGCTTCGGCCGTCTCGAACACTTCGCGAAGTCGTTCTTCGGATTCACCTTTGTATTTCGACATGATCTCCGGGCCGGAAATCGTCTCGAAGTGGGCGTCGACCTCGTTGGCGACGGCGCGGGCGATGAGCGTCTTCCCCGTTCCGGGCGGCCCATACAGCAAGACACCAGAAGGGGGCTCGACGCCGAGTCGCTGGAACAGCTCCGGCTCCGACAGCGGGAGCTCGATCATCTCGCGGACGAGCTCGAGTTCCTCGTCTAACCCGCCGATATCCTCATACGTGACACCAGGGGAGAGCGTCGTTTCGGCGTCGTCGGACGACGAATCTCCCGAACTGGATTTGTCGCCTGGCGTCCGCTTCCGATCTCGGCTGGCACTCGAGGAACCCCCCCGTTCGGACGCCGTGCCAGTTCCAACGATTCGAACCGTGGTTGTACTCGTAATCCGAACGTCCCCATCAGGGTCGGTATCGGTGACTTTGAACGGGTTCTGGTCGAGCCCCTCGATCCGAATCTGTTCGCCGGCCCGCACCGGGCGATTTCGGAGCGTCTTGGCCGCCGTGCGTTCGGAAACGCCCTGCTGGCTGTCGGTAAACGACGCCGGCGGAACGAGTGTCACCTGCTCCGCTTCGGCGATCGTCGACGTGTCTTTCGTTCGGACAGTAACCGTATCACCGACGTGTGCCTCAGCGTTTGCACGAGTATCGCCGTCGATCTGAATGACGTTCTCCGGCACCGACGGATCCGCCGGCCACATCTTCGCGACCGTCGCCTGTTCTCCCTCGATCACGACAGTGTCGCCGCTCAACACGCCGAGTTGTCGGCGTGCCAGTTCCGGGATTCGTGCGACACCCCGTCCAGCGTCCCGTTTTTCGGCGGCGCGAACCGTCAGCGACACGCCATCCGAATCCGACTGGCTCATACACTGTTCCTTTCGGGCGGGTCATCTTGAGAATTGTCCCATCAATGGGCGTCAAAATCGGTCGTTCCCAGTGTGCGCTGTATCAACAGCAGTTCCAATGGCCACCCCCCGGCCATACTCACTTGGTTTCTGCCGTAACAGAAGCCGGAAATGGGTAATATGGCCGTTCTGTAGCGGCTCTACAGGATGTACGCCATTGTCCCCCCAACTGGCGAGTGTTACAGCATTCTTCGATCTGCCGTAACACCGTTCCGTCTGGTTGTTTTGCGATGTCGTGGTTCCCCACAGACTCCTGTCTCACAGTTCACTCGAGAAATGCTGTACAACGGCTTTCTCATGCGTTTGAGCGATTGCAACCGAGTTACACAGCTATCCGAACAACTGAACTCTCGCAAGTAACGTCTCGAAAAAAGCCCTCACTCGAGTCGGTCGCGATGGTCGCTGGCAAGGTCGCGAGCCTGCTCGAGGGTGTGTGTTTCCGTCCAGCGAACGCGGTCGCCGTCGCCGTAGGCGAGGACCGTTTTGAGTTCGTCACGGAGCACCCCGTGGTCGACGGCGAGCACCGTTCCCGACGGATCGCCGAGTTCGTAGACGCCCGGACGGTCGGGTGCGCTGGCAACGGCGGTTCGATCGAGGTCACGCCATGGTTTCTGGAGTGGCATGATATTCAGTCGTGTTGGTCGGCGTCGTCGGCGCTGGTGCTGTCCTGACTCTCGACAAGTTCGTAGGCGTGCTCGCTCATCTCGTCTTCGGCGAAGACGAACACCCGACCGTCGACCAGCGAGAGGTCGGCGTCGACACGGATCGAGTACGCCTCCGTCGCGACGGTCACGCCCGGGAACAGTTCCTCCTCGTCGTCTCCCTCGAGCATCACACGGCCGACGCCGGTCGACTCGAGGATATCGTCGTGGGTGTTACGATCGTTGACATAGGTCATGACGCCGTTGATACCATCGGGATCAGTGACGAGAACGTGGACCTCCTTGCCTGGTGGGGTCGTTATCGCACTGTCGACAGGGTCGGGTGGGCCGTGATAGAAGACCTCCCGGCCATCGAGGTACTCGACGACGACACCACCCTCGACAAGGTCGACACCGATGGTGCTGGGTGCGACGTTGCTTCGCGCGCTCATTAGCCCCCGGTTCGGCCGGGACGGGGAAAAGCGACCGGTTCCATGGCCGGCTCGGCACACTGCGTCGAGACCGTCAGCCGTAAATACACGCTCTGAGACGATTTCGATATGAACGGCCGCGCCGTTGCCCCGGCAGCTGGGACGGTTCTCAACGCGCTTGCAACCGGAACCGGCTCGGCGTTTGCGATCGATCTCGAGACGACAGCCACGGTCGAGCTCACCGACGATGGTGAGGTCACTGCCGAGATCGCCGGTCAGCCCGACGCCGATACGACGCTCGTCGAGCGCTGTGCCGAGTTCACGATCGCCGAACACGCCGACGCTGCAGGACTCGACGAATCAACTGTTGGTGCTCGAGTGGAGACGAACAGCGACGTCCCGATGGCCTCGGGATTGAAAAGTTCGAGCGCTGCGGCGAACGCAACCGTGATGGCGACGCTCGACGCACTCGAGAAGGACTACGACTACATCATCGTCGATACGCCGCCATCCCTGAACGTCCTCACCGACAACGCCCTCGTCGCGACCGGCAACGTCGTGATCCCCGTCATTCCCGAGAAGCTCAAT
>Ga0208412_1000347_pt1 | contig 26137 bp, 23 predicted proteins | sample AntDeeMetag02WF4_FD_184758 | JGI IMG/M metagenome (GOLD analysis project Ga0208412, IMG submission 184758) | Saline lake microbial communities from Deep Lake, Antarctica - Antarctic Deep Lake Metagenome 02WF4 (SPAdes) (version 2) | ecosystem: Environmental > Aquatic > Non-marine Saline and... | reverse complement strand
CAAGGCGGTTGACGAGAAAGTTAAGAAGCTGGTCCTCGTGGATCTCACCGTCTGCTTGTTTGGTTTTAGACACACCTTCAGCAAGCAGACGTTCTAACTAAGCGGCTTTGTGAAGTACTGAGTATACGACGCGATGGAGCGAGCCGAGACGCTAACTGACGGTAAGCTACACGTCACGATGCACCAATTCGGCGGAAAAGGTCGAAAGAGGCGGATTCTCCAGTCAAGCGGAGAGCAGCTCATTCTGACTGAGGATGCTCTCAGAGAGGCCGTGTCTCAGCTTGAGTCCGACGGACAGAACGACAAATAAGCGGATTGTTTGGTGACGCTCATCGTCACTACCCATTTTCATCGAATGGCGAGCAACGGCTGAAATCACCCCGAAAACGGGCGGGTTGATATTCGTGGTTGGCAAACAGCTATATACACCTCTGATGTCCTACCTGATGTGAGCGGTTGATTGCTGCCTCGGTTAGAGGGTAGTAATCCAACCAGAAGAAAGAAAGAGAGAAAGAAAGAGGCTAACGACGAACAGTCGGAGTGACGGCTGATTTCACTACTTGCTCTCCTGCTCGTAGAAAGTTTCAGTAAGGTCTGCTCCGTTTCTGTACCCGTTGCCAAGCGCTTCCCTCGTCTCCTGCATGTGCTGAACTGGTACTCCGAACTCTCGGAGCATTTCCCGAACCATCGCTAGCTCAAAATACAACTCAACCGTAACGAAGCGGCTCATCTCTTTGTAGGTATCACAGTGCTCCCGGAATGAGTCTGATAGCGATTCTAGTTGAGTCTCTAGTGCGCTCAGACGCGTCTCGAAGTCCTCGAACTGCTGTTCGTCAAGGACCACTGTGCCATCACTCTCTTCCACATCATAGAGAAACCCGTAGTCCATCGCAGCCCCGGCAAACTCCGTGAGTGCGAGAATCTTTGGTGCGTTCGTGAATCGCGTATCATCGTCGTAGCCGACCAACTCGACCAGTCCAGCCCGTATTAAGATGCCATCTGAGCGCACTCGGCTCTCAATCAGGTGCTTCGGAAGCCCGGTTTCCCGACGCAGAACATGCGAGTTCGTCTCCCCTCGACGGGCCAGCGTCCGTAGTATCGAGAGTGACGCCTCGTCATACATTGAGTTCGACAACTGGTTCGGTTCCATCTTCTCGGTGTCGGTGAGGTTGACCATGACTTCCAGTCTCAATCGCTGTGCAATGGTGTTGTGACGAGGTATAACGCAATATCAGTTGTATGCTGTATCTACAGTGTTGGAGAACATTTTGTTACGATATTGATGTGTGTATCCGACATCCCCCTACAGGGGACCCGTTCAATACGGGTACTCTCAAGAGCTCGCTGGGGGGCCACTCTCAAAGGCTCACAGCCAGACATATCGAGAACTAGAAGAGGTAATTAGACGAGACTGAAGTCTAACATCACGGCAGTCGTATTCCCCCAATGGCGGTCGGGGGCAGCTACTAACTACCGAGCATGGATGCCGCACTCACACACCATCCAGCAGATGGTATTGACCGCCATGCCCTTTCTACACCGAACGTATATCCATTTGACGAGAACTCGAAGACCTGTGAGCCGATACGTGGAACGATGCTTCGCCATGTCCCAACTCCGTCAGCCCCCACGCATTTCGGCTGGAAACGTGATGGCGGCTCGAAACGGCGGTCAGCCAGAAAACGTGACCGGGGAGCGAGTGAACAGCCAGTTGGGTACTGAACAAACTCTACGACAAGAGAAGTCACAAGAAGAAGATAGAGCAGAAGCGGAGTCATCTCAAGGTGGGAGTTATGTGTGTGTCAACACAAGTCATAGTGTACCGAGGATAGGACATATGTCAGTAGTAAAACCAACAACGTGGCTGGACTACACAGGACCTGAGAACACCTATGTGTGCAGATCTTGTGGAGGAGCTATTATTGATGAGAGCACGGCCGACCATGCTGACCATGTCTCTCCACTCATAACGGGGGTATGGTACGACGAACACATCGATTATGTGTCATTACGCTGTATAAATCATCCTGAATGTTATTTTTGGGAATCTAGCTCAATTGAACTCAAGATGCTTGCAGACCGTCGATATTCACTACATCATGGATATGACATGGTGTACGATGAGCTGCCGGACCATCGTCCATAACATATTTCATCATATTTTTTGAAGTTTTTATATATAGTATGTGATATATAGGAGGGTTTAATATTGGATACTGTTATAGATTGACATGGCAACCTGTTACGAGAAAGGCTGTAAGGACAAAGGTACGATGAAATGTCGGAATAATGACTGCCACGCTACCTACTGCCGAGACCATCAGAAATCGCTGCCTCATGCTATAATGCATCATAAATGCGGACGATGTGGGGACGGTGATGTCTGGTGAGGTTCGGTCCTTAATTTGAAACACTACTGAAAGGTATCCTCAAATTAAGTATTTTGGCAAGATAATTACTAATTTCCGGATACAACAGTTGCGTCTGCGGGTCATAAGCAGCAGTCTCACTATTCAGTTACGGGTGGTAAGCGGATGGTCATTCGCTTACATTTGATAGCTCAGTCGGTAGAGTCTGTTTTGTTGAATCTGTTAGAAGAACGTCGTCCGGTCTTCATCTAGACCTAAGTCACAAATGCTAGAATACTGAGTCATGTCTTCAGTATCGATTAGTTGGTTCCGTAGTAACCGGCGGAACAACACCGATGCAGCTTCATAGTCCATATAGAGGTCTCGGAAGTCAATAGCGTTGAAGTGCTCGCCATGAACCACGTGTTGACGTGACCTGTTGTAGAAGTATTCTTGATATCCATCCTCCTCTCCTAGCTTGTTGTTATCGAATGTCGGTGAATACCGTGCTAAATCCGTCGTCTCTACATCCAGCTCAGTAACTAGATGACGGATTTTGTCTTTAGTCTTAGAATGTCTCGGTCCATGCTCAGAGCGTCGCTTTGCCATAACCTCGATACCATTCACTAAGGACGAGAATCGAGAATCAACCGTCCGAGTTGAATTGAGCGAATCCAAATACCAACTAATAGCGATATTCAGTGCGTATTTCTCCCGAAGTGTATCTACGTACTCGTCATACGCCTCATCAAGGAACTCTCGTAAATCGTGGTGCCATATGATTCTCTTCCCTTTGAACATATGACCCATATCTGTTCGGTATCCTGAGAGGAGCCACGTACAAACATCATCGAGAGGCTCTCCATCTACTTCGGTTAAACGTGCTCGAACCGGGGTAGGTCCTACTCCCTGCAGGAATGATAGGAGCTCTACCATCTTTTGCAGGCGCTCTTCTGCACGTCGGAATTGGACTTCTGGTGGCCCGTTCACGACCTGCTGAAATTGTATCTGTCCGGTTCTCACCGGTGTACGATACTCTTTGATGTAATCTATCCGTTCTTCAATATCTTCATACGATTCTCCGTAAGCTACCCAGTTGTCTCTCTCCAGTAGTGGAATGTCCTCATAGGAATCCATCAGAGGTTCGTTCTGCCTGAAGCAAAGCATATCGAACTCTATCGTGACTTCTTCACCGATATAGGGGTCTCCAGAAGTATCACCTAGAACAACTCTCTGGGGTGATATGGTGTTAACTGAGTGTGTGACTCCAGAACCAAGCTCAGTTTTTGTTTGAGGAAAATACGTATTCTCTAGGGTAACTGGGTTCCCCGATTCATCGAATCCTTCTAAATCATATGTCTCGTTATCTGGAAGCTCGGAAACCTCTACTGGCTCCTGTAATTGTATATCTATATTTCCGCTTTCAGTCAGACGGACATCTACCTTAGCACTCTCACCAAATACATCAACCTCCACAGTTTCCTCAACCCAATAGTCAGATGCTCGCATAAGTGAGCGGAGACATCGTTAAGGTATAATTATTGTCGTTATCAAAGTCGGGGCTCCTACCAGAATCGACCTACCAAACTTGGTAGGTCTGAAAGCACCGATATAGAGGGTATTGGGGCTTCTGAGTTTTTGGTGTTGTAACATTGCTAAGGTGTATGGGTGGGTCTTCCTACCGTTGGTAGTAGGTCTTGGTAGCGTTTTTTAGAGCTCTTGTCTGAGTTTCCGATGAGCGTCTTCGTTCTGATGACGAGCTGCTTTGGAGTCTTTTGAGATGTACTTTCTGGTCGTGTCGAGTTTGCGGTGTCCCATCGTGTTTGCTAAGATGTGGAGTTTCATATCTGAATGATTGGCACGGTAACTGGCAAATGAGTGACGTAGTGTGTGCCCAGTTATCAAGTGTCTATCTTTGCCTGCTGCGTCCGTGTAGAGTGGCTCATTGAGGCCAGCATCGTATGCTGCTTCTTTGACTTTCCGGCTAATCCATGATGGTCGAATTTGGGGTTTCTTAGACGTGACAAAGAGGTATGGGGACTCTTCGTGGTACTTGGATTCGGTTCGGACGCCAGTGATGTACTCGTGGAGGAGACGGTCTAGCTGGTCACTGTACCATACGTCTCTCCAGTGATTGTCGTCTCCCGGCTTCGTCTTAGCGGTCTTGATGTTGATATGCCTCTCTTTCCGGTCGAGATGACCGAGTTTGTTCTCACTCCAATTCGGGCGGAGTTGTTCAGTTGTCTCGTCGTCGTACTCTGTTTTTCCAATCTCAATGGTGCTGAGTTCTTTGGCTCTGAGCCCTGTTTCCCACAGAAGGCGTATCCCTAATTCGACGAGGAGAGAGTCTGCTTCCTGCCAAATGGCTTTGACTGCTTTTGGTGGGATTGCGATTACATTTTCATCTTTGAGTTCTCCCCGGCTAATGAGTACGGAGATTTGTTTGGGTGTGTTAGCGTCAATATCAAGCTCATAGTCATCAAGCGCAAAGCCATCAAAGGGATTTTCGCTGATGTGGTCTCGGTTGCTCGCCCAGAGGTAGTGGATACAGACGGTGGAAGTACGAGCACTTACACTGGTGCCTGCGAGTCTGCCGTGGATGTCGTCGACGTGTGCCCAAAGGTCGGATTCTTCCGGAGCAAAGAAATCTACGTCATTATTGGCGCACCAACCGGCCCAAGAGATGATGTTGCTCTTGCGGTTGCGGTAGGTGGACGTATTGTCTCGACCTGCGTCAACATCGACGACGTGCAAGAAGGAGAGCCACTTTGCAATACGCTTGAGTACGTTTTCGTCAACGTTGGCCCCAGCCCACTCGAATTCGTCGTCGTTTTCTGCCCTTTCCTTCTTCGAGGCGAATTCTTCCAACAGTTCCTCTTTACTGACCATTGATTATCACGTAGTGTTTGTTGTTTCTGTGGCGCACGAGTACCACATCGTCTTCTCGCCCGGCAAGGAGCTCGCAGGCGTCCTGTACGTCCTCTCTTGAAAGAGCATCATAGTCCTGAGCGAGTAGAGCATTGAGGATATCACTGACTCGACCGTATGTCTGGGCAAGGTCTTCAGGGCTATCTGGCTCAACGGTGTAGCTGCTGATGGTCTCAATAAACTCGTCCTCAGAGCTAGCTACGGGCAGGAGAGAGCGGATGTTCGTGAGCAGACTGAGGAAGGCGTCGGACGTGGGGTCGTCGGTGATGCTTCGGGTGTCTGTGAATTCTCTGAACTCTTCGTGGAACTGTTGTACGTCGGTTGAGAGTTCGGTGAGTTGGTTGAGGATGGGGTCGAGGTCTACTTCTGCTTCGACGCTTTCGACGCTTTCGACCTCAACAGACTCAGCGGGTTGGGTCTCGGCCCATGGTCCTTCGTCTTTGTCGTAGGCTATTTGGTTGCGTACTGCTCGCTTGATGAGGCCTGTGAGTGTATCGTATTGCCTGTTGTCTTTTACCCAGTCTTGCCACTCTTGTTTCTCTGTAGAAGAGATGTTGAGCCCGATGTAGGCTTGTTCGTCTTCTTCGTCGCCGTCCCCTCCGTCAGGTGCCATGCCCTGACGAGGGGGCACGAGATATTAAAATCTCGTTTTAATCGTTCCCAAACATCTGCCGCATCATTGGTCAATTGGAATGAAATAACCATGAATAAGATAGACAGTGATTTTGGACAAATCAGTTCGTTTTATTGACACACAATATTCTCTACAGAGGGTACATAATATATGCTAGTGTGTGCGCGAGAACGGAATTAGGTTAGAATGTGGATTCAACCGAGAGAATCATTTCAAGAATACATCTCGTTCCATTCTGTAGGTGAATAATTCAAGCTATCAGGATATTCCCGTTCGCGTATCTCCTCAATATCAATTCCATATATTGCGTCCTCTGGATAGACACAAATTAGTGTATAACCGTACTTACGTAGCCTTTTCCTTCTATTTTTTAGGTCTCTATCATTCTCAACAACAATCTCATATGCCTCTCCTGTTGGATTTTCATAAGTGCCTGCGACAGTGCAGAGAATATCTACTTCGAGATTACCAAGCTTCCCCTCTTTTTTTATGGTAGAAAATTCGTCTGACTTTTTTATTTTTAGTATTTTTGTAATTTCATCTATTAATTGCCAGTGGATAGGACTTTCATGTGTCTGATAGGATACTATCCCACTATTATATTCTCTTCTGTGAATTTTTGCTCTACATACTGGACAGATATTACCGTTAGCTACAATTTCTTTCTTCGTCATATCAGGGATATTCCTACTTATCACATTCCTCATGTTATACAGAGTTCTCGATTCACATACTGGACAGCGGTTTGGGTGGTATCTTTCGGTCTGTTGCATTGCTAACCTCTGTCGTACAACACCACCTGACAGCTATTAAACAGAATTGGCGGTGACAATGTGTTTTTTATCGTGTGTCATGCACTCACAAACTAAAAGTAAAAAATTGTAGAAAAATCAAGCACAATCATGTCAGAATAAACATATATTTTTTACTATAAATCTTATTTTGTATAATACACCTTGTTGTATAATGTGTTGGCAATTGCGAAGCGGTTAGAAAGGCTCATTCAAAAGCTGTAGCGTGATTTGATAGTGTGCGTGAACTCCAATATTTGCTCATATTGAGACACTTCTACAGCTCACTCTCAATTTAATTTGCCATGAGTAGACGACCTGCAGCAATATTGGATACTGACTAATCGATGCCTTCCACAAATTAGGCTAATACTGAATCATCATATTGCCAAGGCTACGATAAGGCCTGGATGTGTGACCCTTCGTCAATCTCTGTCACACATTGAGATATTTGTGTAACTCACTCTCGACTTGCCGTGCTACTACAAGACGACCTACAGCCGAATCAGAGGAGGTGCTATTTTCAATTTCGAACTTGGCCATTTGTATATGCTTTTGAGCAAATTGGAGCAGCTCTCGGAGCTTCTCTTCTGTCTCCTTGGTCAGATTCTGGTTGAGTTGGTTATCTAATGATTCAGTATCTGTCTCTGATTTTGTACCTGCTTCATCACTCACTGTAGTTCTTGCTTCCTTGAGTTCCAAAGCAAATTCAATATATTTCTCTTTAACATCACTAATATACGACGGATGAGTCTCAAAAGACAAATCTTGAATAATATTGCGCAGTGAACTAGCTGGCTTTGAGGGGTCTGGTTCTTCAGACAGGCGACGGAGCACTTCTTGTTGCTTATGTGTGAGTTCTTCCCATGAATCAGCACGCTTCTTCTGGCAACGCTCAAGACTCTCATTGAGAGCATCTAAGTCTGAATCAAAATGTTCTGCACGCATTCGAATAAGGTCACTATATTGGTCGCGTACTGGTGATGGATAGCTAATGGAGCAACCGACAGCTTCCGAAATTTCTCGATTTGTTGCAGTTGGATTTCGTGCAAGATATTCGACGATAGCTGTTTTTGTCTCCGTGAGCTCAGTCCCATTATACAAGATTGTCTTCGTCGTAGGACTCTCGTTCTCTGTGTGCTCATTCATTTCCTCCACACTCGTCCTCTCAAGAATTTCTGTATGTTGTTCAATAACTTCGGCAAAATAGCTTGGAGAAACATCGACTTCTTCAGCCAACTCTGATAGTTGACTAGATGGATTGTCAGCATACTCTTTGAGAATTCGTTGCTTGATGTCAGAGAGGTCTTCAAATTCTACACTTCCTGTGGCAGTAAGGTCAAAGAATTCGTTTAACTCTCTCATGATTTCACTGTCTGACTGTTCTGATAGTCCTTCAGCACGTAGAGCAATGTTTACCTGGTCGATAAGTTCTTGAGAATCGACAATCCAATTTGAATTGACTGCTGTTTTGATTACGACAGCGCTGGCTTGACTAAGATTGTCGGGCAATTCACTTTCAGAAATAGTGGCTTCTTTTACATAGATTCCACCTTTTTTAGTATCCTGATTGAGTGTCTCATGATTCTCGATAAAAACATCTTCAGCCGCGAATCCAGTTCTGTTTGCATGGTCGCCAGCTTGCGAGAACGAAATATGCGCTCGAACCAGCGCTTCATTATCATACTTTGCTCCACAGATTTTACAGACTTTTTGACTCATTTTGAATCACCTTAGTTATTGATATGTTGTATTATTATGTAAAGCTGACGATTTAATATTGACAACAAAAATTGTATTCTAAAGATACCCCTAGATATTATCATAGCCGATTTACCAAAGTAATCTTTGATAGAATGAATAAAGCCTTCTAACTGATTTTTACACGAATTTATATCTTGATGGATAAATTTCACCATACAACTACCACTTTAGACATAATATGCTAATTTAGGTACTTACAAATATTCTACCATTCTCATGAGCCAACTCAGCCAGCGTGTATCAAATTGTAGATACATCTAAGCGAAGAATGAATTCGTGATTCTCTAATCACACAACCACCTAATCATTCTTTGACACGCTCGGCCTGCGACTCGATTCTTGACATTATAGGCTTGTTGAGACCAGCTCACTGAGCGAAACCATACTATCTAACGACAGATGGCCACACAATGGTTGTCGTTCAAGTTAGCAAACGGTGTAATATGGTGTGTCACACGGTCAAAGTCACACGGTCTACACACGGTCCACACGGTCAACCATGTGTTAATAATATTCTAGAATTTGGATTTGACTTATTTATTTGGTGAAATATGATAGAAGAATAGACAATAATATCTGCTAAGCAGTGAGACATCTCTCGGGCAGCTTTTCATAGGTTCGTCCGATTCAAACATTGAGCAAAAATAGGTATTAGTGAAAGTGTCGTCGATGAACGCGATTCGGTCAGGATGCTACAGCTACTGTGGTCGGACAGGCTGCTCACACTCATAGCATTCCGCAAACAAGCGTGTCTCACTTTCGACCTCGTATTTGATAAGTATAGCTCCTGCCGGAATAGTTGACCCACAAAGCGGACACACACCTTGGCTTGAGTCTGTGTTCGACATACTGCTTGGGGAAGGGGAACTTGGAGCGTGTGACGATTTCCAAGTTCCGTACCAAAATTAACACTCCGTTTATAAAATACTCTGGTAACCACAGTGTAAGTAGATACATACGCTGCTCACTGAGATAGTGAAGCTTCAACAGCGTATTCTTCGGCCAATTCGACAACATCGTAGACGTGAATCCCTGATTTGAACCAGAGCACGCGGTCATCCATCCCTTTGAAATCGTCAGCTGAACAATCCAATCGCTCGGATACGGCAACAACGAGGTTATCACGGTCGGTCTCTCGTATCTTTGCCAGTTTCTCGTCGAGATATTCAGGCGTCCAGAATCCAACAATCTCGAACAGTACTCGTCGTCCATCAGGATGTTCAAGAGCGAAATCTGGGAGCATCACTTCTGCACCCAAGTCGAGCACATCATCTTCTCGGATGAGCTCCCAATCTGTATTTGCTCGCTCCCATTTCCGGGATAGCGTCCGTTCTAGGTCGCTATCAAAATCACTCTGAGCAGAGTAGTGTGACGAGAGCCCTTCGGTGTGGTCAAGCTCAAACGAGACCGTCTGGCAGGTCGTCCCGCTATCGTCGTCAAGGATGTCGGCTCTCATTTCCCAGCGATTACACAGCGGCAACGCAGGGAGGAAGTTCGCCATCCGAATCCCGTATTTCCGAGATTTTGAAAAGAGAGATGCCGCACCATCCAGGATAGCTTCGTATCCGTCAGCAACATCGGTACTCGCTACCCGATTTCCGTTTGTGTCGATTGGATAGATACGGTGCATCAAGCCGAACAGCTTCACGTAACTGAACACAGTCGAAAACGAGTCCCAGACGCGCACTCGCATCTCCGTAGCATCGTAGAGGACGGCCTGTGCCAGAGCCAAATTGTAACGGGTGAGAAGCCAATCAACTGAGACTGTGTCCTCGGCGTAAGATTCCTCACTATCACCCGTTAGGTGGGTTGTCGTGGTTGATTGGTCGGTATCCGTGTCTTCACTGGAAGCTTGGTGTCCAAACTGAACGAGTTGCTTATTCTCGTCCAAATCACCGTACATTCCCTGATAGCACTCCTTGAGCGAGATACCCAACCGGTCAGCTACAGTGCTATAGACCCAGACAGATTGCCTATCGTCGCTCAACGTCGGCTGACGGACAATTGGTTGATTTTCATTTGCAACCTTGAAGAGTTCTTGTCGAATCTCTCGCGGCTCAACTGGAGCGACCGTCTCGAACTCACACTCATCTTTCAACAGTTTCGCCAACCCCTGGACAATTTTGTAATCCGTATCGGAAATGGTGAGCTGGTCGATAGTATCCTCCAAGTCACCTTTCGATTCGCCAAGGTGGTCCTCAAAAATCTGGATGAGTTCTTCGGCGGTATCTCGATACCGTTGCTCATCAGCGTCAATGAACAGGGGAGAAATACTACCATCTCGCGTACGCGACCGTGAAAGGTCAGCCGTCAGCATTTTAATTTACCCCTTGGCGTCTTCGTGTAGAGACATACGTTTCCATCGTATCTTCGCTGATTATCTCGTACAGGCGAGCAGGTTGACGGTCGTCTGTTGGCCGTAGAATCCGACCCAATCGTTGTGCATACTGTCGTTTAGATGCGCTTCCTGAGAGAATGATACCGACATTTGCGGCTGGAACATCAATTCCTTCATCGAGCACTTGGGATGTAGCAAGCATCGAGTACTCTCCCGTCCGAAACCGCTCCAATATCTCTGTTCGCTCGTCGGTTTCGGTCTGGTGGGTGATACACGGAACCACGAACTCTTGTGAAATCTCGTACGCGAAGTCGTTGTTAGCAGTGAAAATAATGCTACGGTCGTTGTAATGTCTCTTCAAGAGATTGTCTAGCGTATCGAGTTTCTTCTCCGCAGTTCTAGCAATCTTCTCTGCTCGTTGCTTGGCGATTAATGCTCGACGTCCCTTTGGGTCGTACGACGTTCGTTTGAGGAATTTTTGATACCCACGTTCTTTCCACAAGTCGAAGTCCTGATTGTCCACGTAGTCACGGTAAATCTGGTACTCGTCGTCGTACGTGGTCCGTTCTTCGTCGGTGAGTTCAACTTGGAGATGAATCGTTTCATATTCGCTAAGGTACTCGCCAGCAAGTTCGTCAACCACCTCTCGATAGACAACTGCACCGAGCAAGTCTTCCAGTTCTTCATGTGCTCCATCTGCACGCTCGTACGTCGCGGTCAGTCCAAGCCGATAGGGAGCAATCGTCATCTCTGGGATTTGCTGGTAAGTCTGAGCAGGCAGATGATGTACTTCATCGACGACCAGAAGCCCGAATTGGTCACCGTACTCGTTGATGTAGCGGTAGGCACTGTCGTAGGTCGTCACTGTAATGTTCGTCACATTGTGACTACCCCCGCCGAGAACACCCACTCCATCGGGTAGCTGGTTACCGAAGGCATTAGTGAGCGTACTGTGCCACTGGTTCATTAGGTCGATAGTTGGGACAACGACGAGCGTACTCACACCAGCATCGGCAATAGCCTGAACAGCGAGAAATGTCTTCCCGCTTCCAGTCGGAAGAATAACGCTCCCCTGACGACCATTGTCTCGCCATGCTGAGAGAGCTTGTTGTTGATAGTCTCGTGGTTCGATAGCGACAGACGGAGTGAAAAGAAAGTCCGAGTAAGCACGGGCATTGTCTTCCAACTCACCCACAGTCGCTGTGGATTGATTGAGAGTAGATTGTCCGTCAGTCTCATTCGCCCACTCTCGGATGTCACGGTAGTGTTGTGCCCGTGCTCGATATTCGTCAACGCGGTCGTCCCATTCAGCATACGGAACGGTATCGGGAGCATCTTTGAGAAGAAGGGTTCCGTCATCAAATGAGAGACGCATTCGGCTCTATCTATGCAAGAAGGGTACTTGTCCTTGCTGGGTGAGTGATAATTCGGTAGGTGATTTACTCCGGGAGGTCTTCTGCTATTGAACGGAGTTCGCTTTTTGTCGGTTGTGGGCCTATCTCAGCACCATAGTCTCCTACCCAGAACCGGAATTCTTGATGGTCAACATCAAAATGGACTCCACAGGAAACGTCGGGGTCTGCCTGATTGTATTCGGACTCACTTACATTCTGACCGTCCTGGAGCGTTTCAAGAAGATACTCAGCGACGTGTGGACGTTGTTTCATCGCCAAGATATGGTCCGTTGCGACGTGTTTCAGGACTTCTTCGCCCGTGCCGTATTTTTCGCCAACGAGGTAGAACTCACCGCTGAATTCGTACGATTCGACGCGGATACTAAGTGTGTATGTGTTGGCCATACGCTATCATCGCCGGTCCATGGGACAAACATTACGCCTATTGTTCCTGTAGAGAGACGTAATGCCAAGAGACCGACGACCAGACAAGGTTGAAATAGAGGAGCTTGAGAAGCAATTAGCGAGAGCTAGTAACGGAGATGTGACTCCACTTTCACAGGCAGTGGCGACATATGAGATACGGTTAGCGTCAGCACACGAATCAGGTGAATCCAACCGCTACCGAGGAATCTCCAGAGAGTATCAAGAGCAACTCATCACTGTTCTTGACGATGCGACACAGACGGAAGGCTGGGGATTGCTCAAAGGGTTTCTTGATGCATATCATCCGAATACAACCGAGGACTTCCCCCATGTGACGACGGTTCTGCAGAACGTCACTGGTCGGTATCTTATTCGAACACGCTTGTCAGAGGATATTAATGAAATTCCTGTTGCTGCATTAGAGTTCTTTAGTTCGATTCTTGACCAAATTGACGGGGACGGATACGACTTCATCAATGAAGGACTTCACCCGTATGGGTGGGGAATTGGCCATCCAGACCATGCAGTTGCGGATAACATTCACCAACATGCCTCTACAAACATTTTCGTGGTGAATCCAATGTTGGAACACGCTTTTTATGCTGACCAGCATTCGGCAATGGACTTACTTGAGCAGATTGTGCGTGATGACTCCATTGACCGAAGTCTTCCCCATACAACTGGCCAAATCTCAGAAACTCGTTATTTATTGGACGCACCTGCAGGAGCAGTTAGTGATTTTGAACCAACAATTCCGCGCTATTGGGACTGGCAGAAAGAGCTTGATTATGAATTTGAGCTTGACGAGGACGTTGAGCGACGGATTCGAGACATTGTTACTGAGCGAAATATCGAATCTGACCTGCCCGATGACTGGGGAATTGCTGACTTGATTATCTGATTTACTGGCTCCTTGACAGATTGGTTTTGAATAATTTTATATGAACATTCTACATTTACTACGGTTGGCATAGCTCTCAACCAGCCAAATATTCAGATAAAACGTGTAGAGGTCTCTCCCGGCGCAGACCTATACATTCTATCCAGCTTTCGATGCCGAAAATGCGACACAGTTCATACTGGAGGTCACGATGAACCACCGTGTCCAGATAGCAAAGTAGATTGAGGATAATAGTCCAAACACTAAATGAAAATGAGGCAAAAATGCACGATGAATCTGACAACTGGTGTCAGGCGGGAGTGTAGAGCTCAACCAACTGCGCTATAACCCCTAAACCGGGTGTTATAGCTTGTTTTATAACTGCACCTCTATAATATTTTTAGTATTCTATCCTTATAAGTATTACCCTAATTAAATGGATGATTGGTGTGGATAATCTCGCCTCGGTTTATATTATATCTCAATTTGAGGAGTCGGTTCACAAAAGCAACTTTTTAAATCTGTATGAAACGGTCGAAATTAGCGGTTTGAGAGGTATCCCCCTACTGTATATATTCTTGACTACAATCGTACCTTACACCAGTTGTCAGTTGGATATCCCAACACTACGTAAAAATCAATCTGACTTTTTCTGTTCTTCTAACTGTTTTTTGCTTGTAATGAGTTCCTCGTCTGGAAGAAGATGTAATTCATTACCTTTCCTTTTCTTGAAGGTCAACTTTCCACGGCTCAAGTTAGCAGCAGTTTCAAATGAACGTCTAAATTGCGTACTCTGTAATTTTTCACCATATTCTGACTCATATAAGTTTATTAAATTATCTTCCTTAACGCTTAATTGGTAACCTTTATTTTTAGTTTTAGTAGACCAATCTGAAAACTTTTTAACTATTCGTGCTGCTCTTTCAGCACTTTTCTTATTGATAATATCACAGTTAATTGGGTCTCTATAATAGATGATAGCTTCTTCAATGGGTGATAATTGAATATTTGTTGCATCTGCGCTTAATAACTCAATTTTTTCTTCAATGCTGTCAAGACTACGAGTAATACTATTGATACGAGACTCCCTAAGTATACAGTCCTCTTCTAACTCGTCAATATGCTCTTCCTGGGCGTCTATCTGCTTCTGTTGCTTCTCTAATTTCTTGTTTTGCTCTTCAATAATTTTGTGCATTTCTTCTATTTGTTTCTTTAATTCATCCATAGTAATTTAATGTTAGATTGAATATGTATAAGTATTGTGGTTAGATATTTTTGCTAAGTTAAAATAATACAATTACGATATCTAATTTATTAGGTTTAGAAAACGAAGCCACAGAGCTTGTGGCATTTTGTAGTAATACTAATATATTTTGGTTAAAAGTGTGAGATACATCGATAAGACAATTTATTTCTAGATTTGTCTCACAATTCTTCTACTCTTCGACAAGAATAATTATCTATGTAGTGGTACCAAACATCCCCTACATAATCTCTACATGAAGGGCAGACTCCAGCCAATTTTTGTCGTAATATCGTAAGACCAGTATCTAGTTCTCGTGATTCCACACCCAGTACGCTGTCCGCCATGTACACAGTTGTACCCTCATTGTAATCGATATGCCCCGGTCCATCGAAAGTCGCCATCACTTGAAAAGGTAATATAACTGGTTCGTCTTCACCTATATCAACTATAACCTCATCAGCAGCAGTGAGCTCGATATACTGTTCAAGTGATTCTGCTTCATCTGTATGAATAGTTATATGTAGTTTTGAAACATCTGTGACAGTAGGCAGGTGAGCAACATATATCTCTGTAATTTCATCGAATTGGTTTTTTATTTGTTCTAGTAGCGTTTTAGTTGGTATTACTCTACAACCTTCTTTCATTTCTGAATAAATTTTAGTATTTATAATTAATAAATCCATTGCTGATTTAGCAATTTTTAAAGATTTATTTCGAATCCATATTTTCACTCAGTCTAAAGTAAGCCAAAAGAAAGACAGTATATTGGTAAAATGATGGCGACTGCGTACACCCACGTAACGTTTGAAGAGGTTAATGGAAAAACAGTCTGTGTCATTTGGGTCGATGACAGCCCAGACCCTGTGTACTTCGAAGCCGATGACGAAGAGAAATTCTACGCTCGGTCGGGGAGTTCTTCTGAGCCGCTAGGGATTCAGGATGCTAATCAGTACGTTCAGCAGAATTGGAATTAAATATAGATAACCCATATATTCAATTGTAATTAAACCAGCAAGCTATCCAGAAATCTCCCTTGTCTATTGGCGTGAATTCAGTATCAGTCGAACAGGCGCGAGGCCATGAAATTCTTGACCTCTGCCATTTCTAAATATTGCTCGTCGGACATCAAAACGCTCGCGTTAGTTGGACGGCGATTCGCTATGTCAATAACTGCGTCGAAGGGAATTGAGTCACCATAATAAATTGTCTCTTCTGGTGGAGCAGGCCCATCCCATTTCCACAAGAGTTCAACGACCTCGCCATCAACTTCAACCCACGCGTGCGTCGATGCGCGAGATGGATGACTGGACATAGCGAGTCCTTCACAGTAACGGACATCATCGTAAGCCTCGAACGCGTTAGTATGAATTGCCTCCAAAGCGAGTGTATAGCACGAGTTTGTGCCAATAGTGTTGGCACGCCATTCTGCGGCGGTGGCGACCACATCTTCGGGTGGGTCTGTTGACCGCCTTGATGGGTTGAACTTGACCCCATCAATCGGACAGGAGTCCGTAAGCACAGCGTAGTCTATCGCGCTGCCGAGGTAGCGGACTCTCTCTTTTGCATCTTCCAACAAGCGGTTAACGCGTTGTTGTGTATTGAATGAATTGCGCCACTCTTCGTATTCAACCATATCAACACCAGCGTCTATGAGGAGGCCGTAAGCCTCATTCTCGGAGAGCTCGCTACGAGCATCAAGACTGCTAAGATAGTATGCAATCGCATCGTGCTGGGTGCCAACAACATCAACATTGCTGTCGTGCAAATTGCTCCGCTGGGTCTCTAAACGGTTATTTGTGTTCTCACGAGTCGAGGCACCGCCGGTAAGCAAAAAGTGGAGCGTATCACGGGGATTCTTCAAGTGACTCACGTTAACTGAGTGTTGGCAGATGAGTTCGTGTTTATCTGCTTCTATTGTTACCTCAATAATTGTCCCGCTTGACGGATACATGACGCTATTATACTACTTGGAACGCTTATAGGTGGTTGACTCTGATTGTATGATTTAAAACTGACGACGGAGAGAAATTCTACGCCCGGTCGGGAGATTCCTCCGAGCCGCTGGGAATTCAGGATGCCAGTCAGTATATTCAGCAGAACTGGCGTTAAAATATAAATTATTCAATTGTAATTAGAGCAGCGAGCTATCCAGAAATCACCTATGTTTACGGACTCCGAAAAAAGATATTTTCAGAAACCACTATCGCCAATTTGAGCAAATATCCAAGTAACAGTGACCAGTAGACCTCCACCGAGAAAGGCAAGTGCAACATTACCCTTCGCGCCAATAACAGATAGAACTCCGGAGAGTGGGCCACCAGGGTCAAACTGTATTGCCCACTGGTAAACCACACTGATGACCTCTGCTATGATAGCCACGCCACTAATTCCGACGAGAAGCTTACTCCAGGGGATGTTACTCATACAGAGTTGTCCTCGTTGCCTCACTATGGATATTCTGCCGAGATAGTATTGGTACTGGTCTGAACATACGTCTCACAACTATACAAATATAAAACATTATGACGTAGCAATGAATCTTCAGATGCAACTCTATGGGTCAGACACACATTGTTGATACCGAACCCGACCCAGTGTACCTTCGGTACAAAGAGGTGCAAGGACACGAACTAACCGAGCAAACCCTCACCAGTGAAACGAAGGTTCAGAACATTCTTGAGGTTATTAGAGGCTTGGACCGCCAAACGAAGTCCAGTTCTGTTGCAACCGACGTAGAACTGGATGCCAATCCAGATATGTGGATTTCACACCTGCTTAATAACTACCCTGACCCACCAGAAATATTCGACTCCTCACTTATCAACAACTTCTGTGACAGTCTCTACACGTCGGCTCGACAGGCTGGGAAGTACGCTGTACTCCTCGTGGTCGCTAACTCGGTCATTATCTGCCATACCGATTCTAAGGAAAAGACGATTACAACAGAGGCGGACGTACTCGAACGCCTGCTTGATACGGATAACGTGGATAAATACGTCCGGTTCAAGAGAGAGCGAGACGGTATCAACGCTTATCATTTCGAACGGAACCAGAACACCAAGTCCTTTTCTGAATGGCTGGGGATTCAGCCGGAAGAAATCGCTTTTGAGGAAGCAGGTGATGTGAAAATATACACTCGACAAAAGAGTGCAAAAAGCATCTTTCAGTATTCTCGTGACGAATTTGTGGATAATTTCCTTTTAGAAGAGACACACACTTTAGTTTCGGACGTTCTACGATTCCCTGACGGGGACGAGTTCCCAGTTGACCAAGTGAAGCTTGGCCGCCGCTCGTACGAGAATGTGGACGAGTTCCTCCAAGCGTTCTATAATATCTACTATGACCTCCAAACCTACCAAACGAAGTACGGGAACCTCACCGAATCACTGGAGCCGTGGAACGAGGATATCGTCGATTATAATTCGAAGGTGACGAGCGGGTTAGATGGAGAAATTGTCGTGAAAAAAGAACATGACGAGTTTAATATTGTCTTTGCGGACAAGCTAATCGACCTTTCAGCTGGCTGGCGACTGGAACTCCTTTCAAACTTTATCAGCGGCGACGAGACCCGACTGCACCACGTTGGGTCGAGCTTCATCGAAGAGCCACAAGCCATCGGGCCGTTCCTTGTGCATAATAACGCTGACGGTGACTTCAAGCGCCTGAACGAACTCTATGACATCATCTCAAATTTCAATACGGGAGATACAATGGCAAACATCGTGTCGTACGTCATATTCGATACTGCCGCCGAATGGTTTGACAGCCCCGAATCCCATTTCTTCGACCAATTATGTGAAAAGTGCATTGAGAACCTTGACGCAGAAGGTGTGGTCATCCCAGAAGAGGGTAGTATCATTGAGTACAAGTCACGAGACTGGTTTAGTGGCATTGATAACGACGAGTTGGCGGACAAAATCACCAAAGAGATACAGAACGATACGACGTTGCTAATCGGTGGGATTGAGGACGAACAGACAATTCGACCTCTTGCACGAAACCGTTTTGACCCTGACCGCGACAAAGATATCCGGGAGACACTACTCAGTAGAAACGGCAATCACTCCACAATCAACTTCTCTACGCTCCCGGTTCGAGAAGACGAGTGTTTGACCCTCGTTTTTAGCATAAAAAGCGATATGGAGGCTGACTTCGGCTTTATTGAGACTCTCTCCTAACTACTATCTCGTAGGATGAAGCTCATCGGCCTCGCTTACGGGCACCCATGAATACACCTACCGGAGGAGCGGGAGACTCTCGTTCGCGCTATAGAATATTACTAATAGTGGTCGGTCTCTCAATGGTTTCGATGAGTAAGAGGGTGTTTACAGTTTTTGAGAGCCTCTTCGGTTCGGAAATGCAAGGAACGTTGGGATTTTGTGGGTTGATTGTGATGGAAATAGACAATGGAGAATCAACTGTTCCCCTCTGAAGTCTCGGATTGGACATGGGATACGCTTCAATCGCTCTCAGACACCGGGCAGTCGGAAAATCTATATCTTGAATTCAAGGAACATCTTCGATACGCAGATACGAACCAAGAGAAATCCAAAAAAGAGTGGAAGAGGAATATTGAACGAGAATTTACGGCCTTTGCCAATGCGAGTGGCGGTATCATTGTTTTTGGGATGGACGATGATGGTCAACCCGCCCCGTTTGACCCGCCTGAACATGAGATTTCGAGGACAGTCTCACAACTCATTCAGAACACTACTCCGTTGGTAAAGACAGATGTTTCATCAGCATTGCGTGTGCCGAGCGAGAATGTTGATACGGTAGCATTAGCAGTACGCGTCTACGAGGCAGACAGAAAGCCGGTTGCAACTTCTGATTCTGCGTACTACGCTCGTATCAATGACCAGAAAAGGCCGATGAACCGCGAGCAAATAGAATCTCTCTTCATTGAAGCAGATAGACGCCAGCAGGCCGTTAGACAACTTGAAATGGAGATTGGTCGGTTCAACGAAATTTACCAAGAAGAGTTTCGGAATCGCTCTCTCACAGAATCAGTTCCCGGATTTCAGCAACTCAATTCCGAGTCGCTCGAAGAGGTTCTCCGTAAAAACAATCATTTGTACGCAGACGAAAATCTTCGGGGGATTCTCCTCGGTCTCTTTGAGAAACTTCGAGACATAGATACTCTAGAACGGCACTATGGACGAGTGCGGAATGGTGTAACAGATACGTTCTATCACGATGATATAGAGAGCTTCAATCAAGAACAACAGAGGACATTAAAGAATAAAGTTAACAGAGTACACGAACTGTTGTGCCAACTCTCCGAACAAGCGGGACTGAGGGCGTTAGAAGACTACTGATTCAGTCGTCAATTGAGTTAGCTAATATCGACCACTGGAATCAAAAACAGCCGCCAATATCATCGACTATGTAGGCATATCCCGCAATATGATGACAAGCACTGCGATAAGATAAAAATGAGCCGATGGACGACATGAGGGCTATCTGGTGGACATCTAAACGGCTAGTTTCCCATCTCAGTAAGTCCGGGTAGAACGCTATCTCTTTATTACTTCTCTGGGCACAAGAACATATGTCTGAATCTGATGAACAAGATAATCTTCCTGTGTGGGTCAAAATGCGGCACTCATTTAGCGAAGAATTCGTAGAAAAAAACGAAGAGAGTCTTAGAAGGTCAGAGAATGTACAAATTCTAATAGCATTGGGTGTTCTCGGTCTTACGGGAACATTAGTCGCACAAAATCTGATTTCCTTTCCTTTGTTGGAAGGTGCCTCTGAATCAGACTTAGTTCGTTGGGGGTACCGGTTTTTAGTCTATGCAACAATCGTGTTTTTGGCTGCTAAGCTTGTGACTTCGACATTCTATCCGAGTGGTAGAAATCGGGCTTTGATAGCATTACACGAGTGGATTGGACCATTCATCTACGTTTTTTCAACCTTCTCCTTCGGTTTTCTTGTCGCAGTAATCGTTATAGTACAAAACACACCCCTATCATTCAGTAATTTGGTCGTGATTTTGCTTGCAGTAATTCCGTCACTCCTACTCGCTGGGCTCTACAGCAACAAAAGAAGTGCTGTGTACGAACGTCTACGAGATGCAGAAGCAGAAGAAATCAAGTTCCGGATACTCTGGAATTTGTTCATCGAAGAAGCGTGGGGCTCAGGAATGGATGAAGATAAACTCATCAATTGGACTATGTCTAATGAATCAGAGGAACAAATTCGGGCAGTATTAGATGAAATAGTTTCGAAAGAAGGTTCTCTTGTAAAGAGGGAAGACAAAAAAATCAGAATCACAGATAAGTATGAGGCCTTCAAAATGCTGAGAAGTAATGGAGTCTCTGAATCAGAGTTAAGACAAGTCGTTACTGATTATATTAAGTCAACCCCAACTGCTAACCCAGATAGTGATGATGAGACTATTTTCTACTGTCATCCTTGTAAGAAGCGGTTTGCTGAGAGTGAAATGACCCCTCTACAGGTAGAGCACCGGGAATGTCCAGAGTGTGGTGGAATAATGGACCTTCTTGCACAACCAAGAGACCGGAGACAAGAATAGACAGAGGAAGTCAATTCATCACAATATCAATTAGCTGACACAGATGCCAATATAACTCATTCAATAGCAGAAAACCTCGCCTCAGAATATTGTGAAATATTATTATCGGACCTTATTGATGAGGTTTATGCTGAATATCCCGAATACGCCAAGAACAGCGTTTGGTAGCTTGGTGACTTCTCGAAAATTACCACTTCGTATAATCTCGTGACAGTGCTAAACGATAGATTGGTCGTACCATTCTTATTGGTACGATTACCAGTGACACTATGGCAATTGTTCGCTGTCAAGACCATCCCCCACGAAACACTAATTATTCCATCGCAGTCAAACCAGTAGGCTATCCAGAAACCGCTCTTATTTGTGGTCGTGAAAATAGCGACCACGAAGAGATAGGCTGGGTCTACCTCCTTCCAGATGAACACACGGAGTATCAGGCAGGCAAACGAGTCTTCGGTCTCTGGGGGCCAGACTCGTCATCTAGTGCTGCAAAGGTACGTGTTAGTGACCAGGTCGTGGAAGGCTTGAACAAATGGAACAAGGAAAAAGAAGAGTCCAGCTCTGGCCTCCAGTCACAATCGAGTATCGACCGGTACTGAACATCCATCATTCAGATACGCTATAGAAGGTAACATATTCTGCTGCCTGTAGCGACCCTACATTCATATTTTCTCCTAACGAAAGCGGGTCTTCCACTCTCAGGCCGAACTATTGAGAGGAAGTGTCTGCATCAATTCTTCTTTGATGATTTGTGTTCGTCCAGACTCGCCAAGGAGGAAGCGTTTGAACTGTGGGTACTCGTGTTGTGCTTCATCAGACGGTATCCGATGAGTCTTGAAGTAATCAGCTTTGTCGGTCAAATTATCGACTTTACCTGCCTCTACTCGCTCTAACCAATCACTGAAGTCACGGTCGCCTTTCGATTGGTTTTCTCCGTCACTACTGAGAAGTTGCAAATTGGCGATATGGTCTCGATGCTGCTTGAACCAGTCAACTTGTTCAGGCTCAACACCCTGTTTCTCTAGATATTGCCTGTCAGCTAACTTTCCTCGTGGGAAAATATGGTCTACCTCATACCCCGGATGACCAGCACGGCGGTCTCCCCGGTATAGGTGTGTCAATAGTACGTTCCGTCGAGACCCTGACTGGTAATTAACTTCATCCAGTAGTCGGTCAAGCACCTCCTCGTCGAGGTATGTTGTCGTTCCACGCCCGCTCAAATCATTTAATATCTCCATCACTGGGAATTTGTCACCATTAGATTCCCGGACGTATTCTCGGGCGGTTTCGAGCACTTGTTGTGACCCAATGTCACCGAAGACTCCATTCAGCACAGTTGTTGCAAGCCAGTAGTGGATATTCTCGTTGCCTTCTGATGTATCATAATCGTTCTCGTGAAGAAATTGAATGACTGGTATGACGACGGTCTTGCTGGAGAGAGCTGCGTCGTGGAAACCGAGGTCTGCAGCAAGTTCAAATGCATCCTCAACGGCCTGTTCGAACTCGTTATCGCGGAAGATTTTCTCTGCCTCTATCAGGAGTTCTCCGTCGTATCGGCCATCCTTTCTGAATGATGGTGTCTCGTCAGAAAGTAGAAGCAGAGTTCGGAGTGTGAACCGCTTACCGAATGTGAATCCCTCCTCGGAGAGCCGTTTGTTACCAGAGAGTCGTTCGGTAAACTGCTCAATCTCATTCTTTGCGTCTGTTGGAGTCTCCTCTTCTCCGCCTGTATCCCAGTACCCCGTGAGAAGCGCAAGCAGAATGTCGACTCCTGAAAGTTCTATCCCACCCTTATTTCTACGAATGAACAACTCTCGGGCAGTTTTTCCGTTAGTCATCGTCGTCTCGTAGAGGATAGCCTTGCGCTTATTCACACCCTGCCAGAGTTGCTCTGCACTATCTATTGCGTCGGACCGCTCAGCATCGCTGAGTGATGTTGGCAACTCGTTCCGAACCTTGTCTAAGAACTGCTCCTTACCGAAGAAAGTATCCTCCGTGAGCTCATGGTTATTTTTAACAAGGTCTCCTACTCTGAGCCAATAGCTATCGCCCTTGCTGTTGAGACCCCCACTTTTCCTGAAATCAAACTCGTGAACAAGCTCACGGTCGTGGTTATCATTCTTCTCACCAGAGAACAGGTCAAGGTAGAGGTGACGACGGTTGTATGAACTCTCGTTTTGTTTCCATGCTCCATGGATTCGTGTCGTGTAACTCCCGTAGATACCGATATAAAACGAGGTCAGCCGCTGTTGGCCATCAAGGATGAGCGAATATGAATCCGGGAAGTCTGGGAGCCGCTCACTATATCGGTTGACTTCCTCCTCGTGAGAGTATCCTCTCTCGTCGACGTAATGCTGGATAAATTGGTAGGCGGGGTCTTTGCGGTTCTCGATGTCACTATCCCACATCAGCAGAGACCCTAGCGGAAGACCACGGAGGAGTGAGTCCCACAGCATTTCGACCTGCTTCTGACTCCAACAGTAGTCACGCTGAAGGCAGGGAATGAATAGTGAGTCATTGAGTTGTGGGAGTACATCTGCAACAGTATGGGTTTTAGGCATTAATTCGACAACTCCGACATAATCAATTCAGAATTTAATGTAATAAATGGTTGGGGATTATGTAGGTATTAGGTCGAATCATCGAATCCGTATTTGACGTAGGTCAGCAATTCTCTGGACAAGAAGTTGAAGAACATATTAATTGACGAATGTATTCGGGGAGCTAAAGTAGATGAGCGAACTCAGGAACGATTATTCGTATGACCATAATATCAGTTTTCTATATTTTTATTAGAATACTGTGTGGCAAACTGTTTTGAGACCTGACTTAGTACACTCCTGATATGCAAGTTGGGAAATTACTGGACCGCGTTGAATCCAACGCGATTGTCCTCCCAGAGTTCCAGCGAGAGTTCGTCTGGAAACGCCAGCAAGCGAAGGAACTGATGGACTCCCTGTGTAAGGGCTATCCCATCGGTGGACTTCTCACATGGGAGACGGAGAACCCGCCCGAAATCAAGAACGACGCAATTGATGAAGAAAAGCAGGCACTCTTTGAGATTCTCCTTGACGGTCAGCAGCGGTTGACTGTTCTCTATATGCTGTTGAAGGATGATATTCCGCCATATTACGACGAATCCGACATTAAGAACGACCCACGCAAGTTATATTTTAACGTCGAAACTGGTGGGTTCCATTTTGAGAACAAACGTGTCCAAGAGGGGACTCAGTGGGTGAAGGTCGTCGATTGTTTCACCGAGTCTGTGAGTGCCATCTCAATTGCTCGGGAAACTGTTGGCGACGATGACCCCAGTGAAGTTCTTCAGATTTCAGAACGATATGAGAAACAACTCAAGCAGCTCCAGAACGTTGAGACGCACGACATCCCTGTCGAGACGCTTCCCAAATCGGCAGACATCCATCAGGCCATCGAACTCTTCGATAAAATCAATTCGCAGGGGACGCATCTGAGTGACGCCGAGCTCGCCCTGGCACATATGAGCGCCGAATGGCCGTACGTCCGGCGGCATATGAAGGATAAGCAGGCCGAGTTAGCAGAGAAAGGGTTTAATTTTGACCTCAATTTCTATGTTAAGTGTATGATTGGGGTCATCAGCCAGACAATGACCTATGAGCAGGTCTACGACACTCCCCGCGAAACGTTAGAGGAAAAGTGGCACAGTCTGGCGAAGGACGATGGTGTACTGAACTACATCGTCAACGTTCTTCAGAACGAAGCGCATATTCCGAACTCAGATTATATCAACACACGCGACGTTCTCATCCCCTTTGTTGTTTATTTGGAAAAGGAAGACCGTCAAATCACACAGCAACGGAAGAAGGAGTTTATCCGTTGGTTGTACGCCGCAATGATGTGGACACGCTACAGCGGTTCTTCAGACTCTACAGTAGAACACGACCTCTCCCTGCTCAATAATCCGTCCCCAACCGAAGACTTGATGCAAGAAATCAAGAACGACCGGGGACGGATAGAGGTTCAAGCGTCCGACCTTCGAGGGCGGGGGAAACGCACTCGTCGTTTCTACAATATGGTTCGGATGGTGACTCGGGCGAACAAGCCTGTGGACTGGATGACTGGAGAGCCGCTCGTCGGAAGTTATGAACTCCAATCGCACCATATTTTCCCCAAGAGCCGTCTCTACGACGAGTATGACTCGGGTCACTCAGCCCATCGAAAGCTAGTCAACGAAATCGCTAACCGAGCATTCCTTACTCCCGAAACGAACCAGAAACTCGGAGATACACTTCCGGAGGAGTACCTCCCAGAAGTCAAGGACCGACATCCAGATGCCCTACCATCCCAGTTTATCCCCGACAATGAGGAGCTTTGGAAGGTCGAGAACTACGAGGATTTCCTCGCAAAACGACGGGAGAAACTTGCGACAGCCATCAACGACTACATGGAGAGTCTCGTCACCGATGATGGACGTAGTCCCGAAAAAGAAAGTACTGAAGACCTTATTGCAGGAGGTGAAAATGCACGCGTCGAGTTTAAGGAAACCTTCCTATACGACGTGTATCAGGACCAACCAAACAAAAGCCTGAAAGCTGCCGTTGCCAAGGAAGTAGCGGCGTTTGCGAACTCGGGCGGCGGAGTGATTATTATAGGAGTTGAGGATGACGGCTTTGAGCCAGTTGGTATCGAACGTGACCTTGACCTAATGAAGGATGGCAGGGACTCCTTCGAACTACAACTTAACCGTGAAATTGCCAACCGACTTGGTAAGATGATGGCGACAGCGTATACTCACGTTACATTCGAAGAAGTGGAAGGAAAGACTGTTTGTGTCGTTTGGGTTGATGACAGTCCAGACCCTGTGTACTTTG
>Ga0208412_1000343_pt1 | contig 26387 bp, 24 predicted proteins | sample AntDeeMetag02WF4_FD_184758 | JGI IMG/M metagenome (GOLD analysis project Ga0208412, IMG submission 184758) | Saline lake microbial communities from Deep Lake, Antarctica - Antarctic Deep Lake Metagenome 02WF4 (SPAdes) (version 2) | ecosystem: Environmental > Aquatic > Non-marine Saline and... | reverse complement strand
CAGCTCTCCGTCGATCCGTCCGTAATTCTCTCGTCGAGACCGTCAGTACAACCGCTTCGACACAGAACTCAGGCCGCAGAAACAGCTAGCCGAGGATGCTTTGTGAGGTACTGAGGCTAGTTCCCCTCCGTTAAACCGAAAAAGAGCGTGTAGAATACGAGGTCGACAACATCCTAACAAGAACTCCACGTTCGAGTTACATTACAATTAACTTAGTGAGTTCTTGTTGGCAGGTTTATCGCGATGAATGCATCTGAATCCTCTTCGATCGATTCTGGCACCGATTATAATTCTGGACAGACAGTATGGTGAATACATATGAGTAAGGACCGGCCGGAACTCGAGCGCTTTGGTGTTGCTCTGACGAAAATCGTCGAAGACTATACCGAGTGGCGACCTCCTTTTGAGGACCACGGTGGCATCACGATGCCGATAACGAATCGCCTCGATAGCAATCAAGATAAGGCACTGTTTCTCACACTGACGACTGCTCTCAACAGGCAGCGTGATGCGGAGCACCTCTACTCAAAATTTGAACGGTTAATGTACGAAGAGCAGTGGATTTTTGAACCGAAAAACCTCGTCGAGAAGGAGAGGTACGAAGAACTGGTAGCGCTCTTCGAGGAAGAGGGTGTCCGCTTCGGCGAGAAAGACGCACAGGTTTGGTTCGAAATTTCCCGGACGCTTCACTCCGATTATAACGCCGATCCGATGAATCTCTTCGCCGCGTTTGAGTTCGACATGCAACGGATTGAGAGGCATGTGAAAAACGCGTCGGGACAAACGCGTTTTTTCGCTCACGGCAAAAAATTCCCTGCACTGCGAGGAGACAAGATCCGTCCGATGTGGCTTCGGCTGATAAACAATCAAGTCCATCCACTCGGACAAAAGGGTGGTTCTGACGTATCGGTGGACACGCACCTCATCCAGATAACGAACAAGATACTCGATACTGGGTACACATCTTCAGAGGGTGATAAGGAACAAATACGCCATTATTGGCGGAACATATGCTGTGTCCACCCCATCCAACCAATCGAAATTGACGGCCCCCTATGGTACATCAACCGAGGGTGGGATGACTGGGGGCAGAGGTACTTGGAACGGCGGCTGAACGAAGAGGGACTCGACCTTGACGATTTACAGTATAGTATCGTGGGTTAGACGATCCAGATCCATTTGCATTCCACTCACGACCTGTGCGCCGGCAGAAGAGTGCTATCGCCTCCCATCGGACCCGCCAAATAACGATGCGAAGGGTCTACCGATGCAAATGGTCTACCGAAGCGAGAGTAAACTCACTGCTGAGTAGACTAGTCAGGTGAATCGTGGTGGCGACCACCCTGAGCGTACGCTATGAGTCAGCGATCCAAATCAGATAACTGGATGATCTCGATCTCAGCCCGTTCAACAGTATCTACGATGTCCTGCATAGTCTGTGCGACGGGCCGTGTCCGGTCCGACGTCGACACTTCATCAGCCTCTGAATCGTACTCAATGACGCCATAGTCGTCGAGAATTGGGAGATGTGTATGATGAAGTCCGACGTTCGATGACCGTTGGACCGTCTGCCCGACAGTCGCAGAGTCGACATCGGCTTCGATCGCTGCGACCTGTCGAACCAGATCCGGTACCTGAACGGTGACATCGTCACTCTCTTGCTCGAGTTGGAGCGCATAGAGCAACTCAAGCACGATCCGACGGCGCTCCGACTGGAGGAGGTCCAAGAGTGCATCCAGGTCGCTATTCATGAGTGGACACCACCAATTGGTGACTCGTCAACGGTCGGAATTCGATTGAGATCGTGCTAGTGTGCGATTCGATTCGGAATCGACTGTGCAGTTCCGTCGAAGCCAAGAGTTTGCTGTCCACTGATCGGACAGAGTTATCACTCTCGGCTTGTGTAGACTCGATTGCTGTCATGGTGGCAGCGCGGTGCACCGGCGTCCTACCGCCGGGCCCGTTTCGGGACGACCGCGCTACCTCAGGATGTGGGACTTGTCATAAAAAGCGCTTGTATTTCTAAGTGCTAATCAAATAGCCGCGGAGATTATGCACTGAGCGACCAAACGGATTGAGGGCTACCTACACAAAGATAGCAAGTCAGGGTTCCTCATTCTGTCACAGCCAGTCTATATCGGGTGGCTCTCGATTCTGGTGATGATGAGCTGATTTCTGCTGGCGAGACTTGCGGCCGCCGATTGAGGATTCGGGCAAATCGTGACGTGTTTCTCTGTGCTGTGTTTGTCTGGTGGATTGTTAGCAGTGCTCGCTATTTTAATCGAATTGAAATGTTTATTGTAGGTGGACGAATTGTTCGATACCCTACTTAACAATCCAGTGGAAAGACAATTCCATCAGTATAAATGATTAATGTGGGGACTAGGTGTAACGGCCTGATATGGGATATCAGTCGCGGGCAATCAAACAGGTGCTACCGGAGATCAATGAGTCGATCTTCCTACCTGCGATTCAGCGGGAATTCGTATGGGACACAGAACAAATCGTTCAATTGTTCGACTCAGTCCTTCGTGAGTATCCTGTTGGATCGTTCATTTTCTGGAATCTTAACGGGGAGTTCGCTGATAACCAAATCAAGTATCACTTTGTCCGAAATTACATCGAAGATAGCATTTGTCCGGACAAATTTGATAATGTCCATCATCGGAACCCAAAAGTGCCAGAGTATAAGGGTACCCCAGACTCGATTTCACTTATTGTTGACGGTCAACAGCGTCTCTCTTCTTTCTACATTGGTCTCAGGGGGACATACGTTGAGAAGCAGAAATACCGTGAGCGAAAGAATCCAGATGCCTGGACACGGAAGCAACTCTACCTAAATCTGCTCTCGAATCCTGCCAACCAAACTGAAGATCACTTGAAGCTTCGATACGATTTTAGGTTTAAGGAACCTGATCCGCCACAATCCAGCGAGGAATATTGGTTCCGTGTCGGGGATATTCTTGAAATTGATACACTAGAGAAAGCGATGGCACGAGCAAACGAAATTGCAGTTGAGTTAGAGGGTGTCTCTGACGCACAAGAGCACTACATTCTCAAGAACCTCAACACCCTATATAATGCTGTTCATGCCCGAGATATCGTGAACTACTACGAAGAAGGGAACCAGAATAACGAGCGAATTCTGGACATCTTCGTACGGGCAAACGAAGGCGGAACACAGCTCAGCAAGTCCGAAATTCTCCTCTCTATCGCTACGTCGTACTGGGCTTCAGAAGAAGAGAATCCCATTGATGCCAAAGAGGAAATCAACAGCTTTGTCGTGAATCTCAATCAGGCATACGTAGATGAGGGATATGATTTTGGTAGCGACTTTGTCCTGAAATCCCTCCTTGTTGTGGCTGGCCTCTCCGCTGAGTACCAGATTCGCACGTTTACTCACGAGAACTTAGCGTTGATGAAAGATATTTGGACTGATGGTGTTGTTCAGGATGCGATTGAGTCCACCGTTGAATTGATTAGTGACTTCGGTATTACTGGTCGGATCCTGACGAGTCGGAATGCGCTCATTCCGTTGGTCTTCTACTTTTATCATAATGAGAATCCCTCTCTGACGACGGATTCGCAACTCGGCGCGCAGGTTCGACCCCGAATCCTCGAATGGCTCTGCTCTGCGCTCCTAAACAGTAACTTCAACTCTCGGTCTGACCAAATAATTCAAGATGCGCGTGATGCTATCAAAGTAGCGGATGACAGCCAATTCCCGCTAGAGCGAATTCAGGGTGAAATTCGAACACGCGGGAAGACAGTTGGCTTCAACCGAGAAATTGTCGAGAACTTGTTTGAGGAGACAAACTATAACCGTACGAAAATTTACCTTCTCCTGTCGGTGCTGTACTACCCGGATCCTGCTCTCAATGATTCGCATGAGGTTGACCACATCTTCCCGCGGAATCTTCTTGAGAAGGATAATCTCATCAAGAATTACGGATTTGACCCGAGCAAGGCAGAGCAGTACGCCTCCCTACGGGATCACGTTGCGAACCTCCAATTGATCAAGGAGAATCAGTCGAAAGGGGACCAAGCGTTTGATGAGTGGATCACCACCCGGAGTGATCAGTACTACGACCGCCACCACATCCCGACTGACAAGCGGCTATACGAATTAGATAACTTCCCCGAATTCGTCAAGCGACGAGAGGAGAAGCTCCGGGACCACATTATCAGCACTTTCAACTGAGAAGCTGCATTTGTCCAGACGTGTGATTAGAAGTTGGACACCTCCCTCTGCGGAATTCTCCACCAACACTCAACTGTTGACAGAGGAAAAGGATCATCATCTGTCCCTGTAACTATTTCTGCATGCCAACTGATCGGCTTCGCAGTATTGTTCCGATGTTCGGTGGTGGGACACGATACGTTGAGACGTTGGACGCGATTCTTGAGTTCGTTAAAGCGCATCAGCCGACGACAGACGAACTCGTGGGGTGGCACCGAGGTACATTTCCCAACGTATCCAGTCGAGACTCGATTATGCGGCGAGTGAGCTATTTACAGCAGATCGGGTTTCTTTGCCAGACGAACGAGCACTGGGTCCTCGGTGATGCTGGCCGGGAGTACGTTGAGCAGGGTGATGTGGGGACGTTACTTCGCATCATGTGTGATCGGAACGTCGGGCTGCGGAGTCTGCTCTACGCATTGTCTTCTGGGCCGATGACGCTCAGGGAGGTGAGTGACCAGCAGTTGGACACGCACCCGGAGTTAGGGTGGAGTCGTGGGGAGACGGACATGGCGAGACAGCGAGTGAATTGGTTGCGGAGCATGGGGTTCGTCGAAGAGCGAGATGACGTGTACGTGTTGACCGACGAGGGTAGAGCGTTCGTCGAGAACGCTGTTGCGGAGTGGAGCGATTCAGACTGGACGCCAGCAACGGACGACGACGGGATGAGTGCTGGGGCGTACGCAACGACGATTCACGCTCGAGCGGTTGACCCTGAGTTCCGTGCGACGGTGATTTCTCGGCATGACCGAGAGTGCCCGATCTCGGGTGTTGATCACCCCGGACTGCTGGACGTGGCGCACGTGTTATCGTGGAGTGACTACCCAGAGTACCGGGCGGATTTAGCGAACGTGCTACCGCTGAGTAAAACACATCACGCCGCGTTCGATCGTGGATTGTTCACGATCGACCGGGACTACCGGTTACAGGTGAATCCGTCGTTCGAGACGCAAAGCGAGCTGTTGCAGCGAACGATTATCGAGCAGGATGGTGAACGAGTCCCGCTTTCAGATGAGAGCTTGAACCCGGAGTACCTTGCGCAGCACAACGCGTCACTAGCGTGGGTGTAGCACAACTACGGTTGATTGAATCCAGTACTCCCTGACCGAACACCAGCCGAGGAGGTATCGAATAGTAAGTGGTAGAAAAGCAAATGTAACATATCAGATCAAAATTAGCCTGTCTAATGATAAACTAAGTAGGGGAATAGAGTGATATCCAGTAGAATGCCACCGGATTGGTATACTGATATTCGGCCAGTAGTCAAGGACGGAGTCCAAACCGTCATCGAACGGCACAGCGATGCGGACATTGATCTGCCGACACAGACATTCCATAATCTGAGTTCTGGCAGCCTCATCGATACCACCGAGGAGGTCTCGGTTGCTGTGCCTGGTGACATCTTCGACGACAAGGATCTCTTTGATAGCCTATATGAGGGAGAATTCAGGGAGGCAGCACAGCGTATCTATGACCAACTCCCGGACCCATCTGGCGATAGCCCGTATTCAGAAGACAAGTACATCAAGTCTGTTGAGCAGGGACTGTTCGAATTCGTCGGCGTCGTGCTGAACTATGTCGGGCAGTTCCAGTTCGACGAAGATGCCTTCGCTGCTGCCTTTGAGGAGCAGTTCGAGCCGCGGTTTACCGATCGAGAATATGCTCGGTTTCTCCTCTGTTTGAAGAATACCAGTATCGAGCCAGACATCTCGATCGACCTCGACACAAACATCCAAGGGAGCCCTGATTACCTTGGTCCATACGCGGTTGACACACTCCGGATTCGGTCGCTCGATGAATTGGAGGAAACAGGTATCACAACGCACGAAGCACCCGGAACTGGCGTCCTTGAGCCGATTGAGACACTCGATGCAGGGCGTCCCAACGCAGCGTTAGAGATCGTCCTCCGTCGCCGCCGCCCTTTCCGGGAGATCGCCCGTGAGATCGATGATAACGAGATTAGGTCCTGGAGAAACCTCGACTTCGACGTCACGCCGACTGATGTTTATCCGTGGCAGCAGCTAACCGACGTGGTCAAGTATCTTGCGACGAGCGTTCGCCGGTGTCTCCGGCTTCTATGCCCGCAGGGGACTATTGGCTTCGAGAAAGGATATCATGTGGTCCCGGGCCGGGAAACGTATCGCGGCATTGGGACACCAGTCACTTTTGAACTCGAATTCGAATGTCCGAGTGCAACGACAAGTACACATATTGCCGAGGATCGTGCCTTAGAAATCCATCAGTTCTGGAGTACCCATCGAGACCGGATCGCAACTGATCATGACAAGTTCCAGAATCCATTGGCCCGGTTCGAGCGAATGTTCAGCCGGGAGTCTCTTGAGGACCAATTAGTCGACTGTGTCGTCGGCTGTGAAACGACCGTTCTGAAAGGTGGCTCCCCCGGTGGAAATAGATACAGGCTCGGTGTTCGGACGGCGGTTCTCCTAGGCAATCACAATTCTCTCGATTGGTCTCCGGAACGGATTGCCGAATTCTTCAAAACTCTGTACGAACAGCGAAATGGCGTCGTTCACGAAGATAAACCACTCCCGGATTCGCCAAGCGGGGGCCGAATTGTAATCGGAGACTCGGAGTTTCTGGCCAGTATATTTCTCACATACGCTCGTGAACTCTATGCCGATATCATTCGGGAGTATCTCGATCTTGTGGAGATGCAGGACGAGTCTATTCAGGACATCAACGAACGTATTGATGCTACAGTACTCAGACACGGCACAGAAATACGCGAACAGCTGTTCTAAATCCCTTTGCGTTAATTTTAGATCCCTGTCCTTCCTGTGTACTGCCTAATGACAGGCATCAGACGGGTGTAGCGGCCGATCGACTCAGTCTTCCACTGGTTTTCTGAGATCACACTCAAGGGGCCAAGATACCATCGAACTCGTCGATCGTTCGTCAAATCGGATGACTCGTTGCTCCGCTCAGTCAGGTTGTTTTCTCGAACACTAATTCGTCAGTGGAGTACGTGTAGCGCTTGATCCCGTTGTCTTCGCAGTGCCCTCCTAGTTTCGATGGCCACACACCTTCGTCGTCGAAGTCGCCGAGGTACGCAACGGTAACCGAATCTTCGCCACCGTCACCGCGTTCGACGACGACGGCCGTGTTCGGATCGGAGTGACTGGTCTTGATGATGCGGTCGCCCGGGACGTACGGATTGTCGGCGAACTCGAGGTTTTCGTGTTTGTATGTCCAGAGTTTGATTTCAGTGTCGACGCAGTACGATGCGAGAATCCCTGGGTGGTACTCGCGCCAGTCTGCGGGTCCCTTGTCGAGTGTGCTTGGGAACGCTATACGAACGGCTTCGCCGTCTAGTTCCTGTCCGAAGGCACCAGTATTCTTCTCTGGCGGCATTACTTCGATGACGACGCCGACTGACGCGTCCTCGTCGCTTGCCTTGATGACGCGGTCGCCGGGCTTGAACGGGTTCTCAGGTTTTTGATTCATGTACGCCGTGTTCGGCCCTAACTCTTGCAACTCGTTCATCGGCCGTGCTGCAAGGTGCGCTAGCTTTTCCGGTTCCTCGCCTGAGTACGTCTCCTGCGTTTCCACCTTTGATTTGAGCGTCTCAGTCCGTTCCCACCCTATTAGGATCAGTGCATCTTCGTTGTCTCGATGCCAGACCATCACGATGATGTCGTCGTCGGGGTCGTTTTCCAGCAGGTTCGCCGGGCGAAACGCTGAGACGTCCCTCGATGTCTTTACATCCACTTCGTACCCGAACACCTCGAAATCGTGCCCGGAGAAACTCTCAGAATTACACCGCCGAATCGCCGCTTCGTTCTCCCACTCCCACATCTCGACCGGAAGGTACTCCCGACAGAACTGCTCGAACGCGAGCTCGCCGAGATTCCCAATTCGCTTCACATCAATATCGTCCGCACCCTGGATGACTGCTTGGTGATTCGCTCGCTCCCGGTCGATCTCGTCCGGCGAATATAGATACATTACACGCAGATCATCTATTAATCAGACATACTTTGGGTACTGGTTATCACTACTGGAGTTAGACTGACGGCGCTGGATCGGTCACAGAGGATACGCGGTATTCTACGCTCTAGGAGTACCTCTCAGCTAAGATTCGGTGTTTCTGCAAGCCAATCAGACATGCACGAGGATATGAAGACTAATATCTTGTCTCAGGCCTCTTTTCCGGGTTTTTCGAGTTAACTGGTATGAGTGATTGTGCCGAGGAGTTCTCTTCTGCTATCTCTTCGAAGGCCTGTGTGAACTCGGCAGCGAATCGCTTGTGTAGGCTGTAGGTTTCTTTCGAAGCGAGTTCGGGATATTCTGTGACGACAGTTGAGGCGTTTTCGTTCTGAAGGAGTCGAGAGAGGTGTGCGATTTCGCCTAATGCGAGGAAGTACGTATCGCGGTCGTTCCGATTAGGAAGTTCGTACGGTGTTTTGACGGGTAGTTCTCGTGCTTCGAAATCAACATCGCCCCAGTCGCAGATGCTCAGGTCTTGAGTAGGGATATCGAATTTGCTGGTGAGAATAGCGGTGTTGCGGATGATACAGGGGACGCATTGACCGCAATTATCGAGATCGAACTGTCCCTGTCGTCCGTGGTGCGGGCAAGAGACGGCAGTTTGAACTACCTCTTCAGTAGAGATTCGATTCACGACTTCGCGTTTGGTATCGGTAAGAAATGGGTTTCGAACTGCTGTGTTCCAGTTCAGTACCTCTGTCAGTAAAGTATTGAACAGGTTTACTGCGATGGGTGAAACGGTTCGAGTGGTGTGCCATCCTTCGTTGAGGATAGCAAATCGTGCCATGAGCCCTGTTTCGAATGCACGGATCTCTGGGGATCGGTAGGCAACTGCGGTGGCTGCTGCAAATACCCAGTGGAGGAATCCGCGGGAAAATGTCGTATACTCGTTTGTGTCTCCGTCGTAGTTGAGGTTGAAGACGTGGGGACTCACGTCTAGCAAGCGTTGTAGTTCTTCGTGACGGGACCCGAGTCCACTCCCGTAGTTTAGGCTCACATATTTACTGTCGATATTTTCTGCTTGGTTTTGATTGACGCCTCCAGCACTATCCAAGCCATCTGAAAAGAGACTCACTGCCTCTGTGCCTGTCGTTGGTGTGTCGAATGCTCCGCTTGTGTGACTGCCTGTCTTCGGGTGTTCTACACAGTTGAATTGGATGATGTCGTAGGTCATGTGTGACACCATCGTGGAAAGCAACTCTTCGGCTCTTGGGGTTGTGAGTTCGGGTGTGAATACCGGAATTCGGATAATGATGGAACGCGTGTTGATGCGTGCGTCTTCGTCGTCAATCTCAGGTCCAGCGATGACTTCCCGTTTCAAGTACCGATCAACGCCGAAAGTTGCGACAGCGATTTCTACTAAGTCCAGCACATCGTCGGGGAGTTTACCGCCGAATAGCTGTTGGAGCTCGTCGAGTTTGTATTGGATTTGGAAGTCGGAATCGGAGTTCCGTGTCGGAGTATAGTTGACGACCGATCCAACGGAGGTCATTCCTCCTGTTTCAGGATATGTCCCCTCGCGTCGATCTTCGAACTCTTCGCTCCGCTGGATATAGACCCGCTCAGTGCTCGTCATTGCTTCGGGTCCTCGGCATTACTGGATTCGGCGTCCTCTAGAAGCTGGATCCCTTCGGATTTCCAGTCTGTAAAGCACTGATGGACGGCGTCAACAAACTCCTCCTGATGTTTGTCTAATGCCTCAATGTCGCCGTTCGTGATCGCTGGGCCAAGCGTCGGATGGTCGGTGAACTCTTCAACGAGTTCCCGAGCACGGACCTCACACTGGTCAAGTAAATCTTCTCGATGTTCTGTGAGAAGCTGATCGCCGTCGTTTGTGAAGTACAGTTGTTCACCGACACCGTCAACGTCATCTGCAGCGGATTTGAGTTCCTGCTTCACGTATCGATAAAGCAACTGCCGAAAGTAGACTGTAAAGAAACCTTCCGGCCCGTGTACTTCCATGAACTCTCGTAGATTGTTCTGCTGCTCCTCCGCCGTAAGGTCGAAATTATCACTCATTTGGATTCCTCATCTGAATGGCTCTGTTTGGAAAGTGCATCCGCCCCATTAGACATCACGGCAGCAAGCGTGTCCTCTGTAGCTTGTTCGGACGGCATCTGCAGATTCTTATTCGCAGCATCGACGCCTTGCTGTACCGTTTCCCGTTCAGCTGCTGCAGTCACGGCGTTCTGTGCGGTTGTGACGGTGACTTCTGCTGATTCATTGCTGAGTTCTCCTATTATGGCACTCCGACCGGCCGCACGTACTCCAGCTTCAACCCCGTCGTTATTTGTTGCATTGGCGAACGCGTAAGCGTGTTTCAGGTTACTATACATCGGTACTTTTGCCGGACCATTAGGCTGCGTAGCAAGCAGAACCGTAATCCCAATATCAGCAGCCCGTTTCAGATCGTCATTCGATACAGCACTGTTCATATCCTCTTTCGCTTGTTTCTGCAGCGAATTTTGTGCTGTAGAAGTTGTTGTCGCTGCGCTTCCCATAACTAAGAGTTAGAACATATCAACTTAAAAATTGTTGTGGGATGGGTGCTTGGGGGAAATTAGAAGACGATGTGAGATATGACGATGTTCATTGTATAGGTACTCTCTGATTGGTTATCGAAGCCAGTTCCACAGACTGGTTGCTCCAAACTGATTGCTTGACGGTGCTACTCGTCGATGCCGAAGTGTTGGTGGAGGTGTTTGATGGTGTATTGGTTGCCGAGTTTGATGACGGTGTTCTGGTTGGCGTACATGCCGGGTTCCCAGTATGCGTCTGTGGCGGGGCGTGTGTCGATCCAATCGATACTGACGAGATATTCGCGGAGTGATTCGTCGTCTTTGTTCGCGTCCATGTGTGGGGCGTCGAGATCGGCGTCAAGGATGTCGATGGGTCCGCCGTCGGTCTGAACTTCGAAATCAGTGTCGGGAGTTTTCTCTTTGGTGACGGTGCTGACGGCAATTGATGCTTGAGGGTAGGGATTCCTGTTTTCACGACGCGTTTTCGGATACATGTGTATCCACAGAGAGCGAAATCTCCACGAGATTTGGTTTAACGCTCTTCGGTAGCACAGGGGAATTGGCTCTGACTGTTCGGGGTTCACTCAGTGTTCCACGTTTACCAACGTTTTAGCCCGTAGTTCGAATCCAATTATCAGTCGATGTGATCGACTGATCCTAGGTAGTCCACTCTCCAACATAGTCCATGTTATTGTATCAGGATGGCTGGTTCGTATCGTCTGGGCTGATGGTTGTCATTGAACGCGTATGTTTGGATTGGAGGTAGCGTGTTGGTGTGTTGGCCGAGTAGAAAAGATAAGCCGACTGGTGAGCTTTGGAAGAGATGGATCGTTTCGATGTTTGATCTGGTGTTCAACTCATCTCGAACGGTCTTCCGAAATACGTTCGCAATTCTGACCCCCTGTTCCGGGGAGATTCCTTGGTCATAATCAGTTCGCTTAATCTCTATCTCGGTGTTGAAATCGGGGAGGTCACTTGCAGTGTTCCCGACTTCTGGACGAACATCGTCAGTGAGGCTAAGGTATACTGCTAAGTCCGTCTTGCTGGAGTCTTTGAGCGTTGAGTTAACGCTCAGCTCGGCATCACTTGTGGGGACAGTGATATCCCATGTCATTTCGTTGAAGTTCGGGTCTTGTTGGGTCCATTTGGCGTGAACTCCCAAGGTCGGTGGGAATTGATACCCGACGGCGAATGCGATTGGTAATCGTGTTCGGCCGGTGAGTTCAATTACCCTGTCTTCTGCATACTCGGCAAGATGGTTAGTCAGCCGCTTGATTGTTTCACCTATCCTGTGATTCCATATCTCCTCGCTTGGAAGACGATTGTCTTCGAAGTGGTGGGATAGGTCGGCGTGAAACCATAGTTTGTCGGTCGGGTTTGGCGACTGATACGAGTTGATCGAACATCGGATGGTGTCCGAATTATTTCCGCTGTTTACAAGAGCTTCTAGCCGTCTCTGAATCACCTCCTCTACAATGCGATTGTAATTTGGTGAGTCCTCTTCGCTCGGTTCGAGGGAGTGAAAGAACCACTCAGAGAAGTCATTGACACTATCGATATTACTTAGAATTTCGCCCGTCTCGCTAGCAGAAAGACCGGGATAACGAAGCACAAAGGCGAAGAACGCGTCACTGTTTTTGTGACGTGAATGTATACGTGGGATTTCTACGTTCAGGATTGTTGGCGAATCGAGAATATCTTCGCTGACTAACAGTATCGCGCCAGAAATATCTTCACTCTGTAAGACAGATTCGATTTGACCTTCTAACGGGTCAGGTCCTATTTTCCGTTCATCTTGCCACACTGGAACGCCATGTTCCCTGAGACGAAGGTCTAATTCAACCGCCAGATCCTTTTGATCGTGATTGTAGGAGATGAATACCTCTCCAGTTGGATCAGTCATGAGTAGAATCACCTGGGTTGTACGTGACAGAATTTGTAGAACGATCTACTTCTAAGTCATCCGTGCCAGCCTCACTGGTTAGTGTGAGTTCATCGTAACCATCGTTCCGGTGGAAAATGTACGGTTTGATGTCGAACCCGGTTTGCTTGTTACCGCCGAAAATGATGAGGAACGGATGTGGGCACTCATAGGATTCGTCGTCAGCGATGGATTGCATCTCTCTTTTGTCCTCCTGGCTCAGTCGCGGCGCTGTGTTTGGATGGGTGTGCCATTCGCCTAAATAGTAGAGACCATATCGTTCTCGTGATTCCTTTAGTGCTTCATCAACTTTCTCGGTACCTCTGAGGAACGTAGTCGGCGTCTGGATGGAATCCGGTGGCGGGTCAGATGCTCGGACGATCTGCCCAATTGACTCCCCTGTGTATCTCCCTGTTAGGATGCCACCAGTCTCATCTGGCGAATCCCTTTGGAGGTACTCGATCATTTCGTTAAGACAGACACGTGGAAGTTCGAGTATCTGCCCTCCTTCGGACTTCCACTGGAGCGAATCTGGAAACGGTTCGTCACGGCGTGTGACAGAGATAGAGCCTTGATTGCGTGACGCTTCCATGACGGTAAAGGAAGAATCACCTTTGGCCAGGCCAGTGGACTCTTCAATTAGCTTCGGCACGATGCCTCCCCACGTTGCAATCGTATTCATAGTGATCACGGAAGCGGGATGCCAGCAGCCGACGCGTTCTGGGACGAGATCATCGTCGGGATGGTGTTCGGACAGGTCTTGGAGAGTCCAAGGACCGATTTGGTCTTCGAAATCATCCGAGTTGAAAGACTGGGTGAATGTCGAGTACGTATAGAGGCGTGTTCCTTGTGGGCCAAGTGCTGTGGAGACGACTAGTTTGGCTGAGATCCACTGTTCCTGATCAATAGCATACAACACTTGATCGTTACCGGTACAATCAAAAACGATGTCTGGGTCGGGTAATGCTTCTTGATCACTCTTGGACAATGGATACCGCGAGTTTACGTCATGTATCGTCGCGTGTGGTGAAAGATCGCGTAGCCGATTCGCTACTGCTGCGGCCTTGTACTGGTTTAGCGCATCGAGGGAGAGCGTGTGACGGGCGAGATTTCCGATTTCGAATTTCTCCCCGTCGACGATTGTAAGATTCGTACAGCCATCCCGGAGGAGGTTTTCGGCGACTGTACTTCCGAGTGCGCCCGCACCGATGAGCATAATGTTGCTTTCTCGGAGTCTTCCAGCGAGTTTCCCCCTGCGCAATAGTTGATCCTGCGCCCAGTTATCCGACTCTAGCCATCTGATTGGTTCAGATTTGAACGACATCTGGGAGAGGCGAATACGGTTACTAATCATATCTCTAATACCGTCGAAACCAGACGTGTCTGGAATGTCGTCGATTTTGATTGCTTGCCAGTGGATATACGCGTTGTCGCTACCGATGGATTCCGGTATCGGGAATCCAAGGAGAAAATATGAAAACGCTGCATGTGGGTGTGATTCACGGGTTTTACCAAGGGCTTCGTATACGTTTTCCTCAGCATCGCTCAGCAGGTCATCCAATTCCCCCCAGTCCTCCGGAACTTCCCACGGTGGTTTGATCGGCGGTTCTTCAAGAAGTAACCACACCCCGGGGAGCACTTCGTCTGTTTCTATAGAATCACCCCATTCTGGGGTGTAGACTGAGTTCCCTTCTACATCTAAGTAATCAACTGCGACCCGAGTGGGCGTCTCGTTCAGTTTTGACAGGCATGCAAATCCGTATGTTTCTGTTTGTTCTGACCACGTTTGAAATGATGATCTTGTTTCATTGTACGCGAATTGTCGCTGGTTGGCTGAATCCGAGAATGCAGGGAGTTCGTACGGTTCCCCGTCTTGTCTCAATTCACCGTTAGACGCGAGTTCCAACCATTGAACAGCGCGAAGGATATACCACCGTAACCGTTCCTTTGCGCCAAATGGTTCTTCGAATCCGCCAGTCCTCCCGATTGAGTTTGTATATCGATCAACGCAAATATTTCCGTTTCGCCACGGACGATCGGCGTTCCCTAAGGTGTTCAGTGTTTGATGAGGGTATGTTTGCGTGATTCCCTTCTCTTCGGCAGGGTAAATCCCGATATTGCCGCCCGGATAGGACTCATCAATACGGACGTACCAGTCTGTTTCCTCGGGTATGTTTGACTGCGTATTGAGATCCTCTGGGGTGAGCCGGATTTTCACAGTCCATCTTGAATCCCCCTCCCGTTGATCTGGCTCCTCCAGAATTTCGAGTTCGGGGATGTCTTCTATCTCAGCGACAGCTTCGGTAATGGCGTTTGGTGGCATAGTGAAGTTGAATTACCCGAACCGTTGTGAGGAGACATTAGCTGTGTTATTCGGGGGATTGAACGTGGCCGTACTCTCGTCGTCCGTATCGTCATCGTCACTGCCACCGATTAACGAGAACTCTTCACCGAACACCTCTCGCCAATACTGAGCCGATTGTTCCTTGTCCTCTTCCTCGTAAGCCCGTCGAGCTATTTCAGAATCCTCTGTTACTCGATCGTAAAATGCGGCGAAATCTCTCCCTTCAAGACGGGCGAGGACGTTATTCTCAGGGATACCATGCTGTCCGAGTACTGGCGTATCTTCGTGCTCAGCATTTGATTCGTACTTTTCGATGAAGACGTCGAATGTACGAACAACGCCTTCTGCGACGCTTGAAATATAGTCCGGACAGCACTCTCCGATAAGACGCTCTAACGGGTAGCTTTTCGGCCGTTCGGGAAAGTCAACTTGTGTTCGTCGCCACCACTTGAAGGCCTTGACGACATTGATGTAGTGGCCGTTGGTTCGGTCGTTCTTGTTTTGCGTCCAGTCCAGTGTGGCGAGGGGGTGGGTTTGATCCCAGGAGTCTAGTTCTCGGTCGGGGATGTCTAACGGTTCATCTTGCCAATCTTTCTCGGCACCTTCGAATGTGTTATCTATTGATTTGGCGACGATTCCCAAGTCCTGCTGATCCGCAATATCTTCGATGTTCGCTTTCCCGATAGAATCAGGCGCAGACAGTTCGTTCATCACCGCTTCACTCGGTGCAGCAGTAAGAACGAGATCCATTTCGACTTTATTCAGTTCGATTTTGTAGGACCGTTGATTTGGTTCCCACTGTCCAGGATAATACCGGCTTAGAAACGGCTCGCAGAGTTCCATCGCATCGCTGGCCGTGTATTCGGTTTTCGGCAAGTTTGTCACGAAGACTATATCGACATCCGATTTCTCGTCACCGATTGGCTTGACTGCTGTTCGACGAGCGTAGCTGCCTTGAAGGAAATCAGAGACATGTATCTCGGATAGGTCACTATCGTTCGAGAGACGCTCACGGAGTTGTTCGTGACCATTCACGTAATCACTTATTTGCTCGTCAGTCGGTCGAATGTTGGAGAGGAATTCCTCAAACTTCGACGGCAACTCAGGCATTAGTTGTCCTTTCTTCCCAACCATTATGAATCCTATGTGGCCTCGGTGAAAGTGAAACAAGAAGCGGTTGTGATCTCCCAATGCCTGAAGTCGTTACCTCAAGAACGTAATTGTTTGATCGGTGTCCTCGATCAGAAGTGACCGGATCGTCCCGACGTCTTCCTCGATACTTGCTAGAACTCTTCGTTGAATGCACTCTCCAGTCGGCAATTCAGATATCGAATTTCCGAACGACTTGTTCCGTTGGACGATCGTCACTCACTCGCCAGAGCCCCTGTGGCCGGAACGACTCCTCGTAGCCGAGCACCGATTGATTGTCTCCGGAACCATACCAAGAGAGTCGTCATAGCCCTCCACGACGTAGACGTCGAGTGCCGGGCCACCGTCCCTGCCGATTTTCATGCTTGTTCAAGGTATATCCGATTCTGCTCGGTTGCAGCCACTATCCATATCATTGTGATGTAAAGAGAGATTCTGAATGAGCCATAGATACAAGACGAATTGGTCGAGTTTATTACTGAGAATGGATTCACAGTACGTTGGCGTTGATTGGTCGTCCGGTGCGTGGGTTGCAATTGTGTATTCTGAGGGTGAGACTACACCCACGGTCGACGTGTTCGAGGAGATCCGTGAGGTTTGGGATGAGTATGGCAAATCGGCGCAGCGTATCGTCGTTGATGTCCCGATCGGACTCTGTGAATCAGTTGAATCTGAATCGTGTCCATGTGTCGAAGCGGACGGGGAAATTTCTCGACGGTGTGACGATCTCGCCAGAACCGTGATCGGGTCTCGATCATCCGCAGTGTTCACAGCACCAGCACGTGAAGCCGCGAGATTAGCATCGGAAGGGGCAGAGTATGCCGACGTGAGTGCGAAAAACAACTCCCTCACTGGGAAAGGGTTGACACAGCAAGCAGCCAGCATCTCGAATGGGATCGTCGAAGTTGAGGACCTACTTCTGAGTGACGGTGATTCAGATATACTCGTTGAAGGCCATCCGGAGGTCTGCTTTCGCGCTTTCAACGGAGCTCTTGAACACAGCAAACATACCGCTGCCGGCGTTGAAGAACGGCTGTCTGCGCTGAAGTCCGTTACTGAATACGAGGGCGGTGACTGGCGGACAATCGCTGGAGAGCTTCACGGTTCGGTGTACAAGGTCGGTATTGACGATGTGTTAGATGCGTTCGCCTTAGCGCTCACTGCGTGTGCGCCTCACGATGAGTTCCAGCGGTTGCCATCGGATCCACCGGAAGATACGCGTGGGTTACCGATGCAAATGGTGTACCGAAGCGAAACGCAGCTACGCTGAGATTGGCCCGTAGCTCTGCGTGAGACACTACGCGGCTGACCCGAAATCAGCGATCCATATCAGGGGGTTTACTCATGTCGCTGTTAGGGGTCTCGAGAGTCTCTTCAATGCTCTGCATCACCTGAGCCACGATCGGTGTCCGATCGGTTGTGGACACGTTCTTGGTCTGTTGATCGTAGTCGACGATCCCGTGTTCAACAAGCACCGGGGGGTGCGTGTGGTGGACGGTTACCCAATATTTTTGATAGGCGCGATCGTCGCTCTATGTATGGCATCGAATAACACAGCGCTCATGAACCGTGCTGCATCGCTGCTCTTGACGGCATTCGCTGGGATCCTGACTGCGGTCTGGGCTGCTGCTACCAGTCCTCAGGTCCAGCACACCATCAAGGCCAGTGTCTCCATGATTTGTCGGGGCATTGTACCTGTCCTCCGTGGTATCGCCCGATTCCTTGGCCGTCAGTATCCGACCGCTCGAAACATCGTGCGACGTGGAATCATCGGTGGATGGCGGTATTTCCGCAGCCAGTTCAACAGGAATCGGTCATCAATGATTCGAAGCACCCGGAATCAGCTATCCCCTCTCGAATGGGTGGCAGTCACCATTTCAGTTGTCGTTCTACTGATCCAACCCGTGGTCGGGGTTGCCTTGTTGCTGATAACGCTCGTCGTCTTCTTCCAAAACGCGGACCAGCTGTCGCTGTCCTCATTCTCGGTTGACTCGGCTGGCGTCGGAAGCGTCGTCGGAGTCGGGACCACCTTACTCATCAACCTCTTCGTCCTGTTCAGCGCGATCCCGGCAACGATCAACTATATCCGAACACAGATCTAACGACCGTCCTCTCCTCAACGCATTCGCCCGCTGTCGCGGAAGATTAAGTATGCCGACCTACCTTCACACTCACAACACCCGGCATTAGCTATGGATGAACTCGACTACGCCCTAGAAACGGTGGATGGCACCACCTTCGAAACCCTCTCCGCCGCATTCCTCCGCGCTCTCGGGTACGAGGTAAAGGAAAGCGGGGCACACGGAACGGATGGCGGCTGGGACGCCCGAATCAGTATGAACGATCGAAGCGGTATCGCCCATGCCAGTGTCCGAAACGACTGGCGACGCAAACTCCGCGATGATGCCGAGAAAGTAGCCGACCTCGAAGCAGACCGCGGTGATGACTACGACATCTTCGCCTTCGTGACGAACCAGCAGGTGACCGGGCAGCAGGAACTCGATATGGAGGACGAGATTGAGGCGGAGTATGGATGGAAGTTAAAGCTGTACCACCGGCAGAACCTGCTCGGTGTCATCCATGATGAGAACCCGGAGCTGGCAGACCGGTATCTTGATGTGGATCTCGTATTTGATGCGGGCCACCTTGCGGAACTCGAGGACCTCCGTGAGAACCGGCTTGATCTCATCCAGGACCGGGAAGGCCCGGCAGGTGTGCTGAATGAGGGGGCAGCTGCTGTCGTCCACGTGATTCCGAACGGGATCTCATCTACTCGGCCGGTCCGATCAACGACTGATCTTCCCGACCCGACTGTACTGGGCACGTTCGCATTGACACGGCCGGAAGCACGCGGCAAGGCGAAGTTCGCGGTAGACTCCTATAACCGGGACGGAGAATCGTACAAGGGATATGCTCTTCTCCGCAATGACGGGCTCTATGAGTCAGTATCAACCAACGTGTTCCTGCGGAGGCGTGATGATCTGTGGGTTGTGACTACGCATGATCGGACCGGTCCGTGCATGGATGCCTCGATCCTCATCGCGGTCCGTGACGCGCTCGCCGCCCAGGCAGAAATAGGGTTTTCTGGGACAGCATCCGTCTGGATTACATTACTTGATGCGGCCGAGGCGAAGCTTAATCATGGGACGAATTTGTTCCACGCAGCTACTGGGAAGCCGCAGTTCGGATTCGACCGGTATACGACCGAGGTAGCCACGCTCCCTATCGGTGACCGTTCGTTTGATGAGGTCATCGCTGAGCTGGAGGCGTCGTTATCTGAGCTTTGGCTCGAGTTCGGGTATCAGACGGGTTGCGGAATGATCGAAGACGGAGAATGGACGGGGCAAGGGATCTCCACCAATAATGTGAATTTTCCGTAGCTCTCGTTGGTAATCCAGAGTCTGTGAAATATCGGTGTATAGACTTTTCATGCTCTGCTAGTTACGTTGCACTATGTTGGAAAGCGATGGACGCCAAGATCGGCTGCGGATTCTTCTTTATCTCCTAGCCACTGGTCTGGTTCTTTCTCGTGCTTGGAGTAGGGGCACACCACTACTATAGATGCGGGGAGGAGAGATATCTGAATCGCCTCCAAGAGGCCACCCCCAGTCGCCAACACCGGACAGCTATCTGTAGATCGGAGATACAGGTATGATCTACTTTCACCGTCCTTGGCTGATCTCTTTAACCGTGTAGAATAGACACAGTCCCATGGCCGAATGGGCCGATTACGTAATCACGCACGTCCGGTACAATGAGCACGGTGACCGCATCACCGCGGTAAAGCGACGGAAAGATGCCGGAACAACACTGATCGAACCGGAAGAGAAGGACCGATGGGAGGTGATCATGGGGCTCACAGTTGGTCTCGAATACTGTACCGCCTACAAGAACAGCGACGGTGACTATGTGCGTGGCGAGGACATCCACAAGGTCAATATCAGTGACACGACGTATCTCCGGACGGACGGCAACGAAATTGAGCAGGACAACCTTGGAGAACTGCCTGAATTCTGAATCGGGTTCTCAACTCCGATTAGCGTAGAAATCGATCAAGTGCCCATCGTCGTTGTAGACGAGCGACCCTTTCGGATCTCTCTCCACCTGAGAGATATACTCAGAGAATTCGTCCGCAAACCCTGTCGGTGGCGATTCCCACAGCTCTACCGCGCACTCGACGATCTCGTCTTCGGACGCATGGTCGCGGTCAAGTCCGTGGGTAACGCCGTAGAAGGCGGTTTTCGACATTTCACGCAATAGTTTGACGGGTTTCCAGCAGAACATGCAGTTGTGGTACTCCGGCCCGATCAAGACTCCTCGCTCCAGGTGGCGCTGGCAAACGGTCGTATCAAGACTACCGATGTTCCGAAAGTCAACGTCAAACGGTGGTTCGTCACCAACTCCAATTACGAAATATCCGCCATATAGAGTCGTAGCGGCTTTCGAATCATCCCGGTACAGGAATGCGGAGTTGAGCATCCGGTCCTTGTACCGGCCGGTGTGCGTGTGGCCGCAGAAGTAAGCTCGACCCGGGAAATGGTCGATCATCGCCTTCTTCTCTGTATGTGTGATGAGAATATCGTCGGGCGCGACGGCGTCCGGGTCCTGGGTAAAGCGTTGGTCTCCCACGGTGACGGAGCCTTCCTGTGGGACGTAAGTCCCGACATCAAGAGTGTGGTCAAGATCGCCGTAGTAATCCCGATTTCCGTACACATAGACGAGGCCTTTGTCGGCGCGGTCAGCAAGCGTTTCCAGATACGGTTCGACAGCCCGGAGCTGTTCCCCGCCAGTCGCTTTATCCTCGTTGTGGGCGTTCGTGAAGTCGCCGACGTGAACGACAAAGTCGAAGCGCTCGCCCTCGGTATCGGCCACAACCCGCTCTAATGATTCTGTATTCCCGTGGTTGTCGCCCATCACAAGGATACGCTGCGAGGCCATGGTCTTCCTGAGTCCTTGGCCAAGTATAAACCTACAGTGATGACTCAGTTCAATCAAGCTACCCGCCTGATCGCAAGCCGTCTGTCTGACACATGACGTATGTCTGACGTACGTTTAAGTCGCGGCTCGAATTACCCGCCGATAAAATCCTTCAAACACTGAAATTCACAACAGCCGAAGCGGTTACAACCAAACTTGCGATACCACCAAAACACACCATGAACCCCGACCCTTCCCGCAGTACGACTCTGTCGCGCCGCGCAGTCCTGACCGGCCTCGCATCCATCGCTGCCCTTCCAACTGCAACCAGCGCTGCGAACACGACAGGCTCATCCTCGTTCGGTCAGCCGTCGATCCCCAATGCATTTCGCGGTGAGTCCTGGAAACAGAACGATTTGGGCGAAGACGATAACAACGACGTCGCCTGGATCGGTCAGTCTCTCCAGAACACCACGATGCAGTCCCGTGTCGAAAAAGACCTCGGCATCAGCCCACCGCTATGGAACCTGTACACGTGGAACCTTGAGACGATCCGCAGCGAGAAATACATCGACTACAACAGTGACGATGACGGTGGAGGCATCCCACTCCTGAGCCAAGTATCGCTGCCCATTGGACCTGGCTCGGTGTTTATTGACCTGGACGAAATCAACCAGTTTCTCGAGGACAACACGGAGAGTGTGGCCAGTGCCACCGCCGTAGAGCTGTTCACGGATCAGGTCGAGTCGGATTACCCGGTTAGTCAGATCGATATCTGCTCAGGGCTCTACGATGAGGAATGGCTCAGCTGCCGGTTCAACGATGTCAGCTATAGCAACGCCGAGGCCATCCTTGAGGACTCGTTCACCATCACTGCCACGCACACAGCAACAAACGGCGACGAAGAGTTCGAAATTGAGTACCGTGGCTTCCTCGTTGTCCAGACCTACAACCGGGGCGAATCCTATACGGCTGCAGGAGTGGTCTACCCGGAACGGATGGATGACGACGGATGGCGGGGAGACTACGAGTTTGGCGAGTCATTCATCGTCGATAGCCGCGACTTCATGAAGAACACGAAGTAGAAGCACCGGCCGAAAACAAATTTAGAGCGCGACGGTCGGTCGCACTCGCGGCCTTTCAACCCTGCAGAAACGTAGACTTCGTCGATTTCGATCGGACCGACGAGGTTGAGTGAGGGCGCGTCGAGCGCCTTCGTGAAGCGCTCGACGCGCTGGCAGATCGTTTTGTACTGGACGTCGGTCTCTAGCTGAAGTTGCGAAGACTCGTGTTAAACTGGAGAAACGTGTGAATCAAGAACAGCTCCGGACTGTTCCGAACGGGGAAGAGGGAGGACTAATGGGACGTTGAGACAATTACTCATTATGCCGGTTTTGAAGGAATATGCGGACTCCAACGAGAAGGACGGTTACTACGTTCATGCCTACGTCTATGGGATGAGTCATCCGCTTCCGTTACAATCACCAGAGGTAACCGAGAAGGTCTATCGGAAACTCGGCTATAAACCTTTGAAACCAGGAGATGATGGCGGTGTTGATGTCCCGAAGCACTTGACATGGACACTGTACGAGGTCGGACTGCACTGGACCGGAAACTCCGGGCCGCAGGAAGATGCTTCAGAGCTTGATTTTGATGATTTCCGTGACGCGGCAGGACCGGCGCTCTCAGAAGCGGATGTGGAAATGATCCGTGACTTTACCGAGGATTACAGCGGTCAGTACTCGGCCCGCGTCAAAGAGTTACGTGCTGAGTTCACCGAAGGTTCCAGTGTTGAGTCGGACGGTGAAACATCATCGTCGTTCACAGAACTACTGCAGGAAATGTCGGCGGATGTCAGCTTCAGCGACGAAGTTGAGGCGTTGTTAGATGACTGGCAACCAGGCCGCGTCAAACCAGACGACTACGACCCGGAGGAAACAGAGGGATTCCTAACCCAGTTTTACACCACCCGATCTGAATACCGGGAGGGGATAGATTCCATACCAGAGCTAAACACACGGTTCGAGGAATACAGCAACCACTCTTGGAAAGTGAACTCGGTCAGAGGGGTGGGAGTCGACTCAGACAGTGATAGTCGAGGACTGAAACTCGTCTTCCAACTGGGCGACGAATCCAAGCTGAACGAATGGGAGGTCACAGATTTCCGAGGAACAGATGACACCCGAGATTTCATGGTCGCTGCTGGTATCGGCAGTCGAAGCTACTCGTTCGATATCTCGGACAACTATATCAGTGACTTCGATATCACGGTTGCGCATGAATACGTGGGGAAATTCGATCTTCCACCCGACGATTTCTGGGGATACGAAGTAGAGAACCAGGATCCGAACGAAATCATGCATACGTTGCTCTCGGACTGCAGTCACCTGCTCCCGATTATTGTGGCCTTCTTCGACGAGATTCCATCCTACAATCTTGAACCAACTGACCCAAGCGATCACTCAATTTACCTTCCGTGAAATCAGCCGATGTATCCGGATCGCTGTTGCTGTGTAGGAAGGTGTAATAGTCACAGTATGCTCGAATCTGAGACGTAATGTTGCAGCAGGGCAAGTGGGTATTGAACGCTACTTGCCGTCCGGGTCGTAGAACTTGTTCGCCCAGGATCTCTTGTGGAGTTTCAGTTGGATTTCTTCACCGTCGTCCCACTGGTTGTCGAAGCCACCGAAACGGTAGCCACACCCCTCTTCAAGAGTGATTTCGTCGTTGAACACGACGCAGGGTCGCTGGACATCGCCTCTGTCGCTGTCGCCGAGCATGACTTTCTGGTGGGGTTCATGGCTTCGGAGGTCGATGGTGTAGTTGACGAACGCTTTCGTCGTGACGAACCGGTCTGCACCGTCGAACTCATCGATATGGATGAATGGTGGGCTGCTCATCGGTTCTCACCGCCGTGAATGACGGTGACCTGCCCACAGGTTTGGACGGCGGGTTGTGGGTTTCCGCAGGATGGGCAGCGCGTATCAATGATCGGATCTACGAGGTCATCACAGTTGTCGCACATCACGAGGCCGGTCTTTTGAAGGCGACCGTCGTTGTTGAGGACGGTTCGCAGCCAGCCCTCGCGGACGAGCATGAGTGCGTCTGTGGGTTCGTAGAGTCGGGCGTGGCTGCACTCGGCTGCGGGGGCGTCGACGGGTGTGGCGATGCGCCACGCTTCTTCGATCGGCCTGTCTGCGGGGGTTCGTTCGTGCCACCGGTCGCGGGCGTGTTGTTTGATTAGCGGGAGATACGTCTGGTCGAGGTTGGTGTGTTCGGACATCTATCGAATGAGCTGTTTGGAGTACTGCATCGTCGTCTAAGTGCCAGTGGCTGCGAAGCAGAGAGTACCGAACGCTGACCAGCGTTGCCACTGGCCGCGTCAATATGTGCTATGGTGACTGAGACCCGACGAAGTAGCGTTTCGACGAGGACTGATTCCTCTCGGCGATGAGCCGAAGGCCTCTACGGGGTGTCGCTGACTAACGACGAGAAACGATGCTTTCGGGCGCGAATTGCGCACACGGACTAAGATACCCTTTCGAAGGGGTTCGCCTGATGGGCCTAAGCCCATCGGCCATTCCCGTGCGTGATGGTTACGAAGTCCCTTCGAAGCCAAAGTGGGTGTCTGAATAGACCCACCCCTTCCGAAGGGGTAGCCGAATCCCGCGAAATTCGCGCATTAACTGGCAGCCAGGCCGTCTCTCCGCCTTACGGCGGATCCGACGACCGACGACCCTCAATACGCATATTGTCGCAGGGAATACTTAAAGAAATATTACTCACAAGAATATCAAACACACATACGATGCTGAAGACGTATGTGCCGGCAGAAAATAGGGGGTATCACCCCTCTTCCACCTCGGTACCAGTGACGGTTGTGGCGTTGGATTCGCCCCGCTCACCGGGAGTGAAAAACTTCTCCTTCTTCAGTTCACGTTTGACGAGTTGAGACACACTGTATAGATCCGCTTTCGAGACGTTCTGTTGGTCTAGTAGATCTCGATAATCCGACTCGTCAAGCATCCGTGTCGGTAGGTCATCCCCGAGGTCCGATAAATCCTCGTCAAGGAATCGCCGGGACCGATCCCACTCAACGGCCACTTTAATCGTTGCCAGAGCAACTTTTCCGAGTCGTTTCTGCCGACCGAACCGATCCAGATTCATCGTCGCCATCGCAGCAACCGCTAAACGTTGTTGGTGAGACGGAAGATCGAGAGTAGAGCAGAACGACTCAGTAACACGCACTTTGTCACGAGCGGCTTCACGAGCACTGTGGTTGCCATCGGAGCGATGCCGGCCTTCGTTATGCCGGATGAGTTTCGTTACATCTCCGCCAGCACTTCCGATCCCGACACGCGTGTCACCGAACGCATCGTACCCGGTGGTGTACTTATCAGGTGAATGGTCAAGTTCCTGCTGACGGGATGGTTTCTGCTCTGGAGTTTCGTCAGCAAGATATTGGTCAGTCTCTGTTGACTCGTCCTCGTCTTCCTCTTCATTTATTCTCTCCCTCACAACTGACTCCCAAGTACTGTGAAAATGATTACCAGCTACCCTCTTAATTCTTGTTCGGATACAAAAATACCAGGTAACACGTGGTAGAGAACCATATCTCTGCCACAATTGGCTCTCACAGTCTCTCAAGGTTGTACAGATGGAGCGCGAGAGGTTCACCAATTCAGTGATCGTGGACAATCTCTCGACGCGTAATGTGCGGGTTCTGTTGGATGGGCGTTCTAACACCTTCTCGTCGGATAGTATAGCGGCTTATCGTCGTTTCCGTTCTCTGATAATGGCTCCGGTATCGTCGATAAAATTACAAAAGTTCACAAGCAGCAATCGACAAGTACCGACAGATGAAGAATCGACCCGACATTGAGGAGACGGTCGAATGGTTACGGGGTCGAGGCTATTACGGGGGACAGATCACTCACCAACAGGTTGAGAAGGGGCAATCTGCGGAAACAGCTGATATCGACGTTTCTGACCCGTTATCGATTGCACTTCGACAGTCAGAAATTTCGAGTCTGTATTCGCATCAGGTTGAGGCGATCGAGGCTGTCCAGTCCGGTGAAAATGTCGTTGTCGCAACGCCAACGGCATCTGGCAAAACCCTCACGTACGTCGTTCCCGGTATCGAAAGAGCAATCGAAAACACGGGGAAGACACTCTATATCGCCCCGTACCGCGCACTCATTAATGATCAAGCCGACACGTTCGAAGCGTTCGATACTGAGTTAGGGTTTGGTGCGTCGATCGATATAGGCGTTCAAACAGGAGAAACAT
>Ga0208412_1000341_pt1 | contig 26408 bp, 36 predicted proteins | sample AntDeeMetag02WF4_FD_184758 | JGI IMG/M metagenome (GOLD analysis project Ga0208412, IMG submission 184758) | Saline lake microbial communities from Deep Lake, Antarctica - Antarctic Deep Lake Metagenome 02WF4 (SPAdes) (version 2) | ecosystem: Environmental > Aquatic > Non-marine Saline and... | reverse complement strand
CGATACTCAGTTCGAACCGCACGTCGATTGTGGCGTGCATGGGGTACCTCGGTTTGGACACCAGAGGCAACCCCGCCTTCACGGGAGTCAGTTACTACTGAACTCTAGAGGACTTTGCGACACGACCAAAGTATCACCTCGAAACCTTGGCTACACGGTTCGATCGAACAGGTGCCAGTGTTAGCGACGTCGGTGATGTTGTTCCACCGATTCACCTCTCAACCACTCACGAGATGCGTAGTCCCAGGGAGTCAGACCACGGGTACAAATACACCCGGTTCGGGAATCCCACACGTGACGTCCTCGAGGAGCGACTCACCGATCTCTGCGGTGCTGAACGCGCCGTCGCCTGTGCCTCCGGAACCGCTGCGATTGCAGCAACCTGCCTATCAGTCGTCGAGGCGGGCGCCCACGTGGTCGCCTTCGATGGCATCTACGGCGGGACGCGATTACTCTTCGAGGATCTACTCGTCGATTCGCTGGGTGCCACCGTCGAGTACGTCGACGCGACTAATGTCGACGCTGTCGCCAAAGCAGTCACCGACGAGACCACACTCGTCTGGATGGAATCGCCGACAAACCCGCTGTTGCAACTTTGTGACCTCTCAGCTGTGGCCGACATCGCAGCAACAGTCGACGCGACGTACGCCGTCGACAACACGTTCGCGACGCCGTACTTCCAGCGGCCGCTCGAACACGGGGCCGACGTCGTCGTCCACAGTACGACGAAGTACCTGAACGGACACAGTGACTCAATGGGCGGGGCAATCTTGACCGACGACCGTATCCTGGCTGATACTGTGGAACACACCCAGTCCTACGATCTGGGTGGCACGCTTGCTCCGTTCGATTCGTATCTCACGCTCCGGGGGCTACGGACGTTTGCACTTCGGATGGACCGTCACGAGACCAACGCCGACGAACTCGCGCGGTATCTCGACGACCATCCCGCGACGGTGCGAGTCAACTACCCCGGATTGGAGAGCCATCCACAGCACCACCTTGCCGACCAACAGATGGACGGCTTCGGCGGAATCGTCTCGTTCGAACTGATCTCGATCAGGCCTTAGGGCACCTGCGAGTCAGTCCCCGAAGGCAGTAACCGTGGGTGGAAATCGAGAGGCGTTTGCTCGCGGCTGGAAATTACGCTTCTTTGACTGCCTTGATCAGTTCGTCGTAGTCGGGTTCGTTCGTCGGATCGTCAGCGACCCAGTCGTAGGCGATCGCCCCGTCCTCGTCGATGACGACCACCGCCCGATTCGCGACGCCGTAGAGCCCGAGCGGCTCGATGTCGATTTCGAGATCGTATGCCCGGATAGCGTCGCCGGCCATGTCGCTGACGAGGTCGAATTCGATCCCGTGTTCCTCCCGGAACGCACCCTGAGAGAATGGGGAGTCCGCGCTCACGCCGAAGACGGTTGCGCCGGCCTCCTCGAACTCGTCGATTCGCTCCTGGAGCGCGACCATCTCGTTCGTACACGGCGGGGTGAATGCCCCTGGGAAGAAGGCGAGAACAACTGGGCCATCATCGACGTGATCTTCGAAGTTGAACGGTTCATGGTCACTCGTGCCGAGCGTTGCAGTGAACGTCGGCGCAGTGTCTCCTTGGGAAACCATTGAGATTCGCTTCGAGCCGTTGGGTGAAAAATACCGGCCCGAATATACTCCATACAGTTCCACCCGGGAAGTGCACCTGCTGCCAGTACGGTGTCTGAAAAGCAGATGTCTGTCAGGTGTCCGTTAGGCGGTCTGTCGGGGCGCAGTACGGTCTGATTCGGATCCACGCTCAAACGACTTGACGATCCGTTCCTCGGCGCGGTGCAGGATCTCTGAACACGTCGACTTGGCCATGTCAAGTGACGCTGCCAGTTCCTCCTGCGTACACTGTCGTGGGGAGTCGTAGTATCCCCGTCTCAGGGCTGCCTCGATCAGTCGTTGCTGCTTGTCGGTCAGAATTCGGTCGAACTCGGGCTTGGCGTGGATGTGCTCGACGACGTAACCGACCTCCGACTCGTCCAGCGCCGACCCGAGCGTCGATAACCTGTTCCGAGTCGTGGTCAGTTCCCATTCGACCTGGCCGTTCTGGATCTCGAAGGGCATCTCTACCGGGACGCCTGCTTTGTCGAGAACGTCCAGGAGAATCGGTTTGTCCGCCTCGATCTGGAGAAGCGCTCGATTCGGCTCTTGGTGGAACACCTCCACGGTGTGGACAGGGTCGAACGACCGGATCGTTCCGATGATCTCCGCTTGCTTCTCCGCCAGTAACTCGACGAATCCAACGCCGACGCCGTCGGCAGACTGAGCAGATCGTACGCGAAACGTCGCTGCTGGATGATCTCGTGAGACGATGCCAATCCAGGTTCGCTTCGGGATCGTCAGGGTCAGCGAAGCACACACCATTTTAGGTAAGCCTAAAACCGGTTAGCTATTAAAAGCACCTCCGAACATGTGTGGCAACTGCGCGGCCAAATGGAGCTGGTACAAAGGTGCTTTCGGGGGGAATTCCACGAAACGAACGCTACTATCGCCAGATAACGGTGACGACCTGATCGTCGCCTTCGATTGTCTCGTACGTATAGCCTCGATCGTCCAGTTGCGGATAGAGGTGCTGGGGTGCGCGGTCGTTCCGCTGGACGAGTACTACCTCGTCGTCGAGGTCGGCAAGCCGTTCGAGCGTGTTCTTCAGTGGCTGTGGTGGCGGCAGCTCTCTGGCATCGAGAGTTTCGATCGGTCGATCAGTCGGTGCTCCGACCTCCTCGACGTACGACGCGATCTCTGGCATATCTGCTGATCGGGGCGGGATGGACAAACGCCTTGACCCGAATCTATTCACGGGGATCGATAGACGATGGAAGATCACGTCTTGGTCTTGATACGCGGGAATCGGCCTGGTATTTATCGCATCTGCCCCCGTATATCCGAATAGAACCAATGTCTAGTACCCACGACGACCACGATCACGACCACGACGCACAGCCCGTCACTGACCGGATTCACGACAACTCGTGGTCAGCGAATCTCGAGAAACCGGAACATGCCGACGATCGGCAGCTGGTGGTCGACCAGGCCCTTTCGGCGATCGAACATACTGCGCCCGGCAACCACGTGAACCTCGTCACACACGCCAACCACGGTCATCCGGAGGACTACCTCTACGACGTCTTGGAGCACGACGGTGGTGACGACGTCGAGTGGGAGTACATCGAACAGTGTGGTTGCGGGGGACACGTCGTCAGAGTTCACGTTCTCGATAGCCCGTAACGAACGGCCGTTCCGCGGTTCGACGTCACTGTAGACCAGTGACGGTCAACCGCCGAGACGGACGCTCTGGACTGCCGTCGTCGGCAGGTCCGGCGAATACATCCGTGTGACCCTGCGTTGAGGACACAGGGGAGGCTTTCCCGGTGAAGAAGTATGCGAGGGCGCTTCGCAGTGGAAGGGAACAGCCACCGAGCGCGAACTCGTTCGGAACAACCCTTTCGCAGTACGGGCTGAAACGGCGTTCCGATGGCCGACAGTTACGACGAGCTACCCTTAGTCTACTCGTGCTCGGGATGCTCGAGTGCCGCACAGATGGCGAACGATATCGCGGTCCGGCTCGACCGTGAGCGCATCGCAGAGATGTCCTGTATTGCCGGAGTTGGTGGCGACGTCGGACCGCTCGTCGACACCGCGACGTCGGGGCGACCGATGCTCGTCATCGACGGTTGTCCGTTAGAATGTGCTCGGGAGAGCCTCGAACATCACGACGTCACGCCGGACCGCCACGTCAATCTCGCCAAACGGGGCGTTCCCAAGGAGTACCACGTCGACTACGACGATGACCAGGCCGCCGAACTGCTCGAGGAACTCGTCGACGAGGTCGAAACCATCGAGGTGACCGCCTGAATCGACGATACGAGCCTCCTCGATCTTCTCGTCTCGAAACGGAACGACCCTGTGATCCGGGATACCATTTTGCAGTGGTTCGGTGGCGACCGAGACGTGTTCGAGCAGCCGAATCGCGTGTCGACCCTCGCGTCGGCGGCGCCGGAGGTATCGAATATATTCGGAGGACCAACCACGCCATTCGAGCCCGTACGATAACCCATGCCTGGGTTCCCATCACCGTTCGGCGGCGAGGACGACGGGCTCTTCGACCCCTACGACGAGTTCGTCCCTGATAACGTTCCGATACCAGGACCGTTTCTCGACGGACACAACATCCTGGCTGGATCGGACCACGTCACCTTCCACAGATTGACGCGTGAACTCTTCGAGGAGCGGAAGGTGTACGACATGACGTTCAACTACAACCTCGCACGGTTGAACCTCGATACGCGCCATCCCGGCGCAGGGTATCGGTATGCGGTGGAGTCGCCCGATGCCGACGACGCCATCGACGCCGACGACATCGATAGCGTCCTGCGAGCTGAGTTCACCCCCACGACGCCGTTCTGTCCGCAGACGCACACACTGACGATTGGATCGTTCAGGGCCTGGAACGGCCTGTCGGACCGTCACGAGTACGACCTCGTTCGCGTCCGGGCTGCGCCGATGCACCACCAGAGCGAAGCGATCAACGAACAGCTCGCCGAACTCGAAACGACGTTCCTCGAAGAAGGCGACCCCGAGGCCGAACCGACCGACGCACGTGAGGTCGGCTCGAACCCCATGGAGCGTGCGATGAAGGAAGAGGGGACCAGTCGCGGTTCTCAGGCACCGTTCTGAGCCTGAGGCGAGAGTATCGGGTACTGTTGTCCGAATGGTTTCGCATCCATACTGACCGTCTCACCCACAAATCCGTGAACAGATGCGACAGCACGTCTCGAAGACAACGGCGATGGATACAGCGTCGACAGATACCGACCGGTAGGATGCACGCCGCCACCGAAGTTACGACAGAGGCTGCCCCGTACGACCGGCGATACGCAGCCGTGACTGAATATATTCGGAGGCATCGACTCCCAGATCCATCACGAAAGCATAGACGATGAGTCTAGTTCCTGGGAACCTGGAGACGGACAAGCAGCCCCCGATGACCGTCCCGTTACGACACTTCGTCGTCGGTATCGGGTTCTTGCTCGCCGGGGGAGTTGTCGGCCTGGCAAACGCCCTCGAGATCGGGTCGGGGCTCCTCCCACTCGCTCACGTACACCTTCTGCTGGCGGGATGGGTCTGTATCACGATCATGGGTGCGATGACCCAGTTCGTGCCCGTTTGGTCCGGCGTCACACTTCACAGTCGCCCGCTCGCGACCGTCCAGCTGTGGATCGTCGGTTTTGGACTAGTTGGTTTTGCGGTCGCACTGGTCGGCGGCTGGCTTCGGCTCACGCCGATCTTCGGTGCCCTGATGGCCCTCGGTTTCTGGGTGTTCGTGTACAACATCGCTCGGACGCTCGTTACCGTCGACCGTCGGTACGATGTGACCGAACGACACTTCGCGATCGCACTCGCGTTCTTCGTGGCCCTCACGATCCTCGGCGTCGGACTCGCGGTAGACTTCGTTCGACCGGTGTTCGCCCCAGTTGGGCTCTCCCGTATCGACATCATCTCGGCCCACGCCACCCTCGCTATCTACGGCGCCGTTCTGACCACTGTTCTCGGTGCGCTCTACCAGTTGGGAACGATGTTCACCCAGACTGACCTTCACGGAATCGACATGTACCTCCAGCGCTTCGAAGAGGTCGGCTACCCGATCGGCGTGGTCGCCCTGGCGACCGGTCGGCTGGTCGGTCACGTCGCGCTCGCCCGTGTGGGCGGGCTCCTCATTCTCGGTGGTATCGGGTGTATGAGTATCGTCCTTGCCCGTCGCCTCTATGAAACCCAGGTTCCGTGGACGCCGATGCTCTCACGGTACACTGTCGCGGCAGTAGCGATGGCTGCGTGGGTCGTCGCAACTGTTCCTGTATGGATCGGCAACCCGGTCGCACCGGCAACTCGATTCGGCGCGCCGGGAGCCACACACCTGCTCGGACTCGGTGTGATCGGCTTCGTCGTGCTGGGAACGATCTACCACATCGTTCCCTTCATCGTGTGGGTGCACCATTACAGCGATCGCCTCGGCTACGAAGCCGTGCCGATGATCGACGACCTCTACGATGACAGGCTGGCCGCTCTTGACCTCGGTCTGTTCACGATCGGCGGCGTTGCGCTCGTTGTTGCGGATTGGACGACCTTCTCGTCACTCCTCGCAGGGGTTGGGGGGCTCTCGATCGTTGCTGGCATACTTGTGTTCGGCTGGAATATGGGGTCCGTGATTCGAATCCACAGTCCGAACGGTCTCGCGGGGGTACTCGTTCCTGGCGTGTCGCGGGGCTCGTCGACCGAGACCACGTCGGAAGACCCTCGGTGAGAAGACCGGGAGAATCCATAGAACCACAGTGGTCATCCGACTGAGACGTGTATATAATTGGAGAGGATAACCGAAACAGCATTTGTCGGATTGCACCGCACCTCGTTGCCAGCATCCCGTCTCTTTCGGGGTATCGGTTCCAGCAGTTCGTTTGGCGTTCAACTAGCGTGGATACCAGCGAGTCGTCGCGTCAGTACGTAGGCATAGACGCTCGTCCCTACGATACCAAGCGTGGCACCGATATCACCTGCTACAGGTACACCGAGTAGTGGCTCTATCGCTCGCAGTACCACTCCGGCCCCAAGTATGAGGATTGTCGCTAGGCCGACCCGGTCGCTCGCACCAGTGAACTGGCCGGTTCCGATCGGGAAGAACTCGTATGCATAACCGATGATCGTCAGTAGCAGAAAACCGTCGAGTACGAGTGGGACGTGTGCTTCGATCAGCCAGGCGGCACCGCCATCGATTGCGACCGTCACGGCGACGAGGACACCTCCTGCCCCTGCGAATGCGCCCCCAAGAACGCCAGCGAGACCGACACGTCGGCGGTCGGTCCGAACCGCGACGATGGCCACCATCCCGAGATAGCACAGCATGCCGAACGCCAGAATGACGGCACCCGCCTGAAACAGTGGCCATGCCCAGAAGCTACCGGCGATGAGAGCGGGGGCGACGACACCTCCACCGAGGGCACCCCATGTGAGTGGCCGTGGTGGGACAACGTGGAAGAAGCCGATAAGGAGTCGTGCGCCTAGGCTGACGATCAATAGCGCCGCGAAGCCCACGGCGTAGTAGTGTACGACGCCAGGAATGGTTGTGCCGGACACTGTCGGGACGCTGTACATCCTTGCGAGGAGCGCGACAGTACCGACGGCGAGGTACAGAACAGCTATCGGGACCACCGCAGTGGCAGCACGCGTCGAACGTTGTGGGTGGTCCTTGCTTCGGATCACCACGCTCGGATTCGCTCGTAGGGAAGGAACGATCGTCCTCCCTAGTGCGCCGAGGAAACAAACGACACCGAAACTCCAGAGGGTAGCACCTGCAACGACGAGTAGCCGGGGAAGCGTCGCCAGCTGTCCGGCCACGAGCACGGCAGCGCCGGCGTACGAGACGACGAGGTGGACGCCGGGGAGCCGGGGTGTTGCGAGGGTCGTTCCGACGTACGCCGGGAGCAACAGGTACGCCATGCCGAAGGTCATCGGCAGGACGGCTCCCAACAGCCCGAACAATCCGATCACCCGGATCGGCCAATCGAGCAGATACGTCGCTTGGAGGCCGATCATCCCGAAGGCGCTGGCGACGGCAAATGCGTGCGTCCAACGACTGACGCCACCAGCTCGGTTCACGAGCGTTGCCGACGGGGCCGTTCACAATAAGCTACGTGCGCCGCCCAGCCAGTGCTACTGCTTTCCGTCACCCTCGTCTGAGACGAACCACTTCCGGCGGAATCAGGAGCCATAGCAACCCGTGTCCGATCCGTCTCGAACGGAACCCGAATCGATCCATTCACGAGAGACGGCGATCAGGACGTTCGGGATTCGATACCGCCCGATAGTTTCGTCTCCGCTTCGACGAAGAGGACGTTGTTCTCCTTGTGGACGTGTTCGTGCGTGTCTCGCTCAAGGGCCTCGAGACGCTCGATCATGCTCTCGTAACTCGGACACGCATCGGCTGGGACAGTGTACTCGTCCGTCAGTTCTGCAATGCGCTCTAGCAGTTCCGCCGTTTCCTCGTGGTCTGCTTCCATCTCCTCGATTTCCTCTCGGAGTCGTCGGCATTCCGCATCGGAGAGCGAATCCCCACGGTCGAGCTTCTCGATGATCGGGAAGACCTCCTCTTCTTCCTCCAGAATGTGTTCCGTCATCGCTGGCGCGAGGTCGAGATACGCTGCTTGGAGCGCCTCCAGTTCGGGATGGTTCTCTCCGTGGACGCGAGTGACCTTTCTGACGAGTCCCTCCAGCGCCGGTAGTTCCTCACGAAGATACTGATGGTGGGTTTCGACGACATCGTCGATCAGTTCCGAGAGGTCGTCCCAGTCAGTCGCTTCAGCGTCGTCCGTCTGGATGTCGGCGAGCTCTTCGCGCACATCGTCCAGATTGACTCCTGCCTGATCACACGCCAACTCGAGGGAAGCGTCCCCTCCACAGCAGTAATCGATATCCGCTGCCTCGAAAACGCGGGTGTAGGCCGGTACCTCCCGGACGAGTTCTCCTACCGGTCGCTGAGGATCGATGGTCGCGTTGGACATCTCGAATCTACGTGAAGATCGTGTCCGTAGGTTCTTGAGGGTGAAGCCGAACATTGCCGGAATACGAGCCACCAGCAGTCGTGGGACGTTTATGGATACAGGGCCGCGAGCTGTTCCTCGAAAACGAGAGCAAACTCCCCGATCAATCCACCTGTGATTCGAGGTACTTACGCAGGACGGCGGCATTGTTCCGTTCCCGGTCAGTAGCAGCGTACAGCAACGTCAGCTGTCCGTCCTTGGCGACATCGAGAACACGCTCGACGGCGTCGTCCTTTTCTTCGAGCTCCGAGACGTACCGCTCCTTGAACCTCATCCATCGGTCAGGATCGTGATCGTACCACGTTCGGAGTTCGTCGGAGGGCCCAACCTCCTTGATCCACGCATCGAGTTGTGCCTCCTCCTTCGAAACGCCTCGAGGCCAAAGCCTGTCGACGAGCACCCGCATTCCATCGTCGTCGGGGGTATCGTAGATCCGTTTCGTAGTGATTTTCATATGAAGCTCATCATCGGCCTGGGACTTGATGGTCACGTCTATTCGGACGTCTTCGGCGAGACGGTATGATGTCGTGTGAACTAATTCGGGAGAGAGACTTCGTCGTCTGAGGGGTGACGGGACCGTATGGAAAGCGAAATTACCTCAACAGCCACTGGCCCTGTCGGAGCGAGCGTCGGTCGGCGTACGGGACAGTATTTGCTGGCGATCGATTGGCTATCCGAGGACGCCGATCAGGTAGCACCTGGTGAGATTGCGGCACGTCTAGGCGTTAGCGGAGCGAGCGTCACGGAGATGGGTTCGAAGCTAGAGGATGCAGGACTCGTGAATGTGAAGAAATACACAGGCGTGAAGCTAACCGGTGAAGGCAGGGAGGTTGCCAGAGAACTCGCCTGGCGACTCTGCGTCGTTGAGAATTTTTTCGAGGCAGAACTCTCCGCGGATCTCAACGAGGACCAGTCCTACGAAATCGGTTATACGCTTCCTCCAGAGGCTATCAAGCGATTACGTGACCTGGTCGACCATCCTTGTATCGATCGCTGCCCCAAGACGAGACAGGACTACGATGGCTGTCGCGTTGCGTAGCGAGTCCGTCCGAACATAGTCGGGGACGTATATTGGACGGCAGGTCTCGAATATAGTTCTATGAGTGCTGATCTGGACACTGATGCGGACGAAGTACTCGATGCCCGAGAGATAGACGGTCAGCCGTTCGATCCGATCATGACCGCACTTGGCGAACTCTCCGGGGGAGAGACGTTATTGCTCGTCAATAGTTTCGAACCCGAACCGCTGTATGAGGTACTGACGGAACGCGGATTCGAGTACGAAACTGAGCAGCGCGGTCCGGATCAGTGGCACGTCCGTATTGAACACGCCTGAGAGAACAACCGGACTATTGCAGAATACAGATCTATCACGTCGCTCAACGGGTGGTAACGACGAGGTGGTCATCATCGGTTCGACCAATATTCGGGACTGACTCTCGACGTGGGTCGAAGGCCGTATACGCAAACGCTTGCCAGAGGACTCGCTCGGGATACGGACGCTCTTCGAGACTGACGCCCAGATCGGTAGCGAGAGCGACGTGATCAAGCTCTCCGTTCCGGATGGGGACAGCGAGTGGGTTCGACAGCGACGTGAGATCGAGGTCGAACGAGGGGAACAACCGATCAGAAGCGTTCGGCGCGGGATGGTGTATTTCGCGGCGGCCGGGATAGCGAACCGACAGTTCGGGCGCGATCTCTTCGGGTTCATCTTCGTCGATCACCTCCACAATGCGTGGTGACAGTTCGATCCGCCGGCGGCCACCTGCTGCCACCTCAACGTCGTCACCGTCCACCGCGAGACGGATCGAGTCGGGGGTCGCGTCGATGATACGGAGATTAGGTGTTTCATAGTCTCGAACGTGTGCCATACTCGCATCGCCACCCGCTGTCCCGTCGACCACGATCGCGACGCCAGTCGCTAATTCCGTCGTAAGACCGCGAATTCCGACAGCGGTTTTGGAACGCCCAACGAGATCGTGAGTAGTCGCGTACACGAACGACCAGTCGATAGCTGGCGGCGACGAGTCACGGAGGGCGGGCCGCCAATAGAAGACTCGATCTCTCGAACGTTCGGCATACGGAACGGCGTCGGGGAAGAATTCTGCGTTAAGAGTCGTCGGATCCAAGTCAGGGTGTTCGAGTACGAACTCGGCATAAGGAATTGTTCGAACGACCGGTTTTCGATCGTCGACCTCCGGATGACGCCGCCAACAAATCGAAGTCGTCGCCGTTCCAGCCTCTCCCTCCATGTATCTGTCTTCACACTCCATACAGGAAAACTTCGCCACGGATGTATTCGCTTGGTGAGCTCGCGAAGCGTCTCCGGATCAAATCGTTCGAATTCGGTCCGATGTTGTACTGGATCTGTATCGAATATATCCGGACGCAGGTTTAGTTTCGGCAGGCCTAATATCAAATACGAGGCGGCCCCACGATGTCAAACCCTACTCAGTCCGCGTCTAGTCCCACCACGGAGGCACTCTTTGACCGGTACCTCCTTCCGAAGGTCGCACTCACGATCATCGTAGCTGCGTCGTTGCTCGGCAGTTGGGTCTCTACCACGTTGGTCGGCGACAGTGGCATCCTCTCTGCCGTCGCGACGTGGGCGTTCCTCGTCGCACTGGGAACGCTTGTTGGCGGACTGCTCTGGAAGCATCTGTTCGTTCGTCCGGCAGACCTCGGGACCGGTGCTCGCGAGTACTGTGAGGCGATGTACGAGCGGTTCGATCGTATCGCCAGCCTTGCGGTGATCGCCACAGTTCTCGCAGGGAGCGTCGTACTCTGGCGGTACGTTGAACGATTTGGAGCGACCATCGAAGTTGCTATCCTCGCCGTGCTCGTCTTGACTACGGTTGGAATCGTCATCTGGACTATTCTCGCGGATCGGACGGTCGAATCCCAATTCAGAAGTCGAGTGGGATTGCTTGCGCTGACGTTCGGCCTGCTCACGCTACTGGCGACGGCTATTGCCGAAGTCGCGATGTGTGGTCTCGAACCGGCTGGTATAGCAGTTCGAATGCTCCATCTGCTCGCCTTTGCCGTCTGGATCGGTGGGGCTGTCTGGAACATTTTCGTGGCGGTCCCGTCGGGACAGGAGCGCCCGCGGGTCGACGTCGTCGCCGCTGCTGCCGAGCAACTGGAACGCTTTCGGTGGGCCGTCCGCTTCGTCATCCCGACGGTCTTCTTTACCGGAGTGTATCAGGCAGTCGATGCCATCGGTCTGAACGCCTTGGTGTACGTTACGTCGACGATCGGCCTCGCGGTTCTCGCGAGGGCCGCATTCATCGGCATACTCGTCGTCATTTTCAAACTGTGCCCTATGTGGCGGGCCTGTTCACCCATCGAGGGTGTTTGTGACCTCGAAGAGCTTGGGTCGCCGCCAGCGGAGACTGAGAGGGATGTGTCTATCGATGACTGAAGTCACGGATACCGCAACGGCTCCGGACATCGATCCCACATGGTCGTGGATAATCGGGGACGCGGCTGTGCGAGTGGCATCGTACGCGTCCAAAAAGCGCTCGAAGACCTCGACGACGGGTCGATCCTCGTCGTGAAGAGTACGGACAAACGTGCCCGAACGGAGTATCCACAGCTGGCTGAACAAACGCCCCACGAGTTGATTGCAATCACGAAAGATCGAACCGGTTTGCTCAGAACCGAGTACACCACGTACCTTCGCATCCACAAGATGTGACCGACTCCTCCGGCTGGTCTCACACGTCGATGGGTTCGAAACCAACGATCGAATCACTCGCTCGACCGTTCAGCGAGGACGATCAGTGCGACGCTCGGTTCGATTGCCCGTGGGGAGACTTCCTGGCGCCCGTCGAAACGAACGATATCGCCCGCACTCAGGTCGTGCTCCTCGTCGTCGAGAGTGAGTTCGATCGCTCCCTCGATCAGGTAGAGGACGATCTCGCGGTCCGGGTGGTTGTGGGCCGCTACCGCTTCGCCCGCATCCAGCGTCAATCTGATCGTCTTCGGTTCGGCGTCGGGAAAGACGTTCGCGTGGGGCGCTCCCTCGAGATTCCCGATGGATACGACCTCGGCCATTGTCACGCCCTCCTCGGGTCGAATTCCCCTCGTCTGATCCCCTCACTAACGGGGTCGTGTTCGGCGTCCGTCGGCGGTGGGGCAGTAACTAGGAACGCTTCGAGCCGACTATCCTCGTCAGCCCTGATCCCGCGGTCGGAGTCGGCTTCGACGATGATTACGTCGCCAGGTTCGATGGCATGTTCGTCGTCGCCGTCGCGGACGAGTCCGGTCCCTGAGTGAACGTGAATTGCGACGTCGCTCGATGGAGCATGAACAGGGATGAACTGACCGGGCTCGAAGAACCCACAGACAGCCTTCATTCGGTCACTTTTGAAGACCTCTACGGCGTTGAACTTCCGGTCGTCGTACGACCGTTCGGCGTTGAAGTTCGTCGCTGTCACAGCGACCACCTTGTCGGCCTTCTTGTTCGCATCTCCGTCGAGCGAGTTGAGACTGTATCGGACATACGACCGGTGGTTGGCGTGTATGGACGAAGAGCTTTGGTCCGAATGTTTCCGACCGACGACCCGTCGTGTCGGTCCATGACTGGAAATATTCGCCTCTATACCTACGGAATTGACTGTCAAACGTCAATGTATCTATGGCAAAACACACCTTCCTGCTCCTGTCTTCACCGGAAACACCGGGGAAATTCGCCAACCCACTAACCTACGCACGACAGCTCGACGAAGCGGGCCACCAGGTTGCCGTGTACTTTGACGGTGCGGCTACCTACTGGTTCGAGGGGATTGGGGACCATCCGGAACCCGCAGTTCGAGCCTACGAGGATGCCAAGGAACTAGGGCTGATCGCCGGCGTCTGCAATCACTGTGCGACGTTCAAAGGGGTCGTTAACGCCGTCGAGGCCGAGGGCTTCGAAATCCAGGGGACCGAGCACGCCCCGGATGTAGCGCGGCTCGTCGACGACGGATACGAGATTCACATCATTTGAGCCACGGCGACCCCGTCACCAACCGAGGCACCGGTGATCGAATTCCACGACTCACGGTGTAACCAAGCCGTAGTTTTGGAGGATGACGCCTTCACCGAGGAACGGAATGTGGTGATGGAGATCCTCACAGGCGATGTCAACAGTGAGCTCGGTGGCTATGTTGGAATCCTGTTTATCAGATATACAATGGAAAGAGACAGCCGCTCACTGAAGGCGGCAGACGCAACGGTCGGCGTACACAACAGAGAAACACGGGTGATTTGTATGGCGCTTCGAAACATCAACTATGCGACGCCGGGTCGGGACGAGTTTGTATGCAGGACTCCTGTTCACCGTACTCGGTGTGATTGCATGGGGGAGCGGGCAACCGTTTATTTTCCCAAGCCTCGGGCCGACCGCATTCGTACTTGCGTTTAACCGGCAGTCCGACCGAACACAGAGCTATCAGATTATCGGGAGTCACCTCATCGGTGGTATCGCTGGCTTGGTGGCGTGGGCTGTCGTGGCTTCTGGAGCGTCAATCACTGCAACCCCACCACCATTCTCAATTGAAGGATTTCGGTTGGTAACAAGCGCGACGCTCTCGATTGTCCTAACCAGTTGGGCGATGATTGCGACGGATACGATTCATCCGCCAGCCTGTGCGACGACACTCATCGTCTCATTAGGGCTCCTTTCGACACCGCTTCGGGTCGGCATCATCGTCGGAAGCGTCACGATTCTCGTCCTGTTCCACAATAGCGTGTTACTCGTATTCAAGCGGATCGTCGGTGACTCTCATCCTCTCTACAGTACTAAAGAAACTCGTTGACGATCAATGCGTAGTCTGTACTAAGCGATGGAATATGGATAGCTATCAACTGCTGTGGATTTCCACAGAGCCATCCCAATGTATATGTTCGAACCAACAATCACGAGGGTACGGTACTATCGACGACTATGTGGAAGTCTCACGCGAGTCCAGTCGAGTTGATTCCGATCCGCTCCCTCCTGAAGGTGAGGACATACCGATGTCGGTAGACCCAGCTGACGGGCGCGAACCGGTCACCATCCGCGAGCATAACCAACCGTGGGCCGCCGATCTCGAGTCAGATCGCCACGCAAACGATAGACGTCTCGTCGTCGCGGAGGCTATCGACGCTATCGAAGAGACTCATCCCGGCGTCCCCGTCGATCTCGTGACCCACGAGTGTCACGGTGATCCCGCGGACTACCTCCTCAATCCTCTGCGTTCAACAGTTCCCGACGTCGCCGTGACCGGACATCGCCGATGTACCTGTGGCGGCTACATTATTACCGTCGTGCGTAGGATTTCGGACTCCGACTAGAGTAGGGCCGAATCACTCGGGTGCGTATCCCCACGTCTCGACGATGTCGTGTAACTCTTCATCGTTGGTGATTTCGGGATCGTACGCGATCGTCAAGACACGGTTATCAGTCTCGACGGACACTCCATCTACTCCAGATGTTCCTTCTAGAACGTGGACGATCGTGTTCTCGCAGTTGTCACACTCAAAGACAGTATCGGAGACCGGTACGGTGGCAGTTTGGTCCATCTCGTCTTGATAGTCGATGTCGGATATTGGTAACAATTCACACGAATTTGTTCCGAGTGTCAGTGGTCATCGATGAGACCCATCCAGTTTATTCGAAAGCTTTCAGTCCCCAGTATGAGCGTACTGCCTGTCGCAAGTTCAGATCGGTCGGGCAGTTATTGGGTTCCGGCAGAAAGTCGGTCGACTACCTCAACCTCTCCAATGCGTTCGATCGCTTCGATCGGGATTTCGGTCGCAGACGTGATGATGAGACAATTCTCACCTCTGTTTGGGTCCTTCTCTACGTCGAGTAGCAACTCCTCGTAGTACTTCCGAATCGTGGCGAGGACGTACTCGCCCCGACCCGACCTCGTTCGAATCAAATACGAATACCGGTTCACGTCGTCTGTATCTTCCATTTCACTCACGCTCCCCCGATCGTTCCCAAATTACTGCAGTTCTGGTCTGGTTCGGGACCAATACCGAATCTGTCATGGAATCGCAACCCATAGTGTCCTGTCATTGGATCCGGGGGCCCCTGACCGTCAGGGGGAGACTTTGAATCGCCTTCCCGGCAAAAAATCCCCCGATGGCGCCGAGTAGGACCGAGTCAATTCCTTGGACGGCGACGGCGACGAGTGTCCCCAGAATTGCGAACCCAATTCCGAACGTCCACCCCCGTCTCATTGCGTCCATTGGTCAGATGATGTCGTCGAATCAATCTGCCGCGGGATTCTACCGATGCTCGGTTGGGGGACGAATCTACATTGGGGGGCCCTGCCGGCTAACGGCCGTTTGCGTATCCGCTCCACGATAGGTGACACTGGACTCTTACTCCTCGCTGACGGGTACCGGTGATTTCGTCGTCGTTCGATCGACGGCGACCTCGTGTATCTCGACCTCGTTCCCGTTCTTGAATGCACGTTCCGCGGACGCATCCTGGTGTGCTGACTCGAAGGCGGTACTTTCTCGCCACGCCTCGTAGTCTTCCCTCGTCTCCCAGAACGTCATAGTGATGTGGCCCTCCGCGTCGACAGGCGCGAGGACTGTCATCCCGTGGAACCCCGGTCTGTCCTCGATGCCGTAACCCGTTCGGAGGCGCTCTTCGAACGTCTCTACCCGCACGTCCGGAATAGTCACCCGGTTAGAAACGACGATCATTGCCGTGAGACCGTTAGTGCCGCAGTCTCCTAAGTTCCCGCTCGGATATGTTCGGACCGAGTACGTTCGTTCGCGAGTTTATGGTTATAGCCGTGGTAGTTTCGACAATGGCCGACACCAGCAGCGATCACGAGGACCACGGGACTGAACCGGTCACCGACCACGTCCACGGAAGCGCGTGGGCAGCAGACCTTGAGCGACCCGAACACGCGGCAAATCGAGAGCTACTGATCGAGGAGGCGATTACAGCGGTCGAGAATACCATCGAGGGGTCTCTCGTCCAGCTCGTCACTCACGAGGCACACGAGCATCCAGCGGAGTATCTCTACGAACCACTCGAGGAAACGTTCGGTGACGCGGTCCACTGGGAGTACGTCTGTCAGTGTAACTGTGGCGGACACATCGTCCGCGTCGAGGTATGAGTGTGCGAACGGCCAACCGCGACTTGTCGCTCAAAAGATGACGACCACCGTTAGTGATCTTCGGCTCGCTACTGATCGGTTGCGAAAAGCACTCGAAGAGTATGAATCGTTCCTCAGTGATTGGCAGGACGCAAGTGAGCCACTCTCGAACGACGACCAGGCTATATCGGCAGAACCGGACACGACGATGCAAGAAGTAACTCGGGAGTCAGGCGTCGCGATCACAGACGATGTCCTCGAGCGCTATCACGCAGCCAGCGACGCACTGGCGAGGTACGTTCAGCGAGCCCGAGACCAGACACATTCTGCCTGGTCCGAAGTCATCGCCGCGACCGAATCGGTACAGAAGGCGACACTGGCGGTTCATGCAGCCGGGTTTGGCACCCACCCTGAGACGGGTGAACGTGACTACTTGCTGCCAGCCGAACTGTGTCCCGCCCGCCGAGTGTCAATGAATGCCGGCTCGTCGCCAGTCACCTTTGCGGACAGAGTCACGCAATACCGAGCCGTAACCAACCAGTTCGGTATCGACGCCGATGTCGTGTACCACCCTGGATCGGGGCACGACGTGAGCCCATCGGTCGCGTTTCCCGAGGGTGAGGTTACGTACGTCGACGTCGACGTGGCAGCGATGGATCGAATGGAACTCGTGGGAGTCGTTCCAGATGATTGGCCGGGTGACACACCACGGATCGAGACTACGGATTTACACCCATTTCACATCGAAAGAGAGGGCAAAATGTCCCCACAGGCCGATCCCACCAACTGGACAGGGTCGCCGCTCGACCTCTACGTGTTTCGCGAGAGTACCAGTCAGGGACACACCGGAGCACCGAATAAAGAGTCTCCCTGACAAGTCGTCGGGCTACTGACCTGGGCGGGGGAAATGAACTGTGTAGTGGACGTTCCATCGTGTCGACGGAAGTGTTCGCCCCAGTGCCTATCCACCCCGGCACTAAAGTCGACAGTATGGGTACGGAGATTGACCTGACCGGTGCGTCTCGTGAGGATGTTCGGGATCGCCTCTACGATCTATTCGACGGTATCGAAGCGGAGGACACGCTTCATCTGATCGCAGATCAGGTGCCTGGCTTCACGCTGCTGCGGTATCAAATCGAACATAACATCCAACTCTCGTGGGACGTGACGAGGGACGCAGACGAGGTTCGGATGGCGATCGCGGTGGAGGGCGACCTCGCCGCCGACGAGCTCCCGGACTTCGACGTCCGCGTCATGCCGCCACAGCGACGCCACGAGGTGTTGCTCGAGAGCTTCGACGAACTCGCCCCCGAGGAGGGATTCGTGCTCGTCAACGACCACGACCCGAAGCCGCTGTACCACGAGCTCCGATCGACGCGCGGTGAAACCTTCGAGTGGGAATATCTCGACGAAGGGGGGCGAGAGTGGCGCGTCGCTATCGAGAAAACCGAGGAATCGACTGCACCGGACGACGACATCATCACCCGGTACGACGTCCGTCAGATCCCCAAACCCGAACGACACCCGTCGATCCACCACCGGTATGGAATGATTCCAGAAGGCGAAGCGATGGAGATCGTTGCTCCCCACGAACCTCGGCCGCTGAAACAGGAGTTTCAGCAGCGATACGGCAACGCCTTCGAGTGGCGGATTGTCGAGCAGGAACCGGGGCGCGTCGCCGTCCGAATCACGAAGCGTGCGGACGTCGACAGTGAAGACACTGAGGCGAGCTCCTGTCCCGGTGAGGATGCCCATCACGATGGTCATACTCATCACGCCGGCGAGGAGATCGATGGAGACGGGGAAGCAGCGTCCGGGACCGACGAGGACCTCGACGTCGAAGTCAGCCAGGAACTCGACGTCAGGGAGTATCCGCCCGCTCGTCGCCACGAGCTGATCTTCCAGGCGTACGACGACCTCGAACAGGGTGAAGCGTTCGTCCTCGTCAACGACCACGACCCAAAGCCGCTGTACCATCAGTTCACTGCCGAGGAAGGGCCGGAATTCCACTGGCAGTATCGACAGAAGGAACCCGGGGAGTTCCGAGTACTCGTCGGAAAAGTCGCCGAAGGCGAAGAGGCAGCATTAGATCCTGCAGAAGAGGGCGCCCCATTCTGAACGGCGTAATAGGCTACCGAGTTCAAGCTGAGCCTGACCATCTATTGGATACACGCCGGCGCGGTGGCGCTCGATCGGTCGAGAACGTGGTCTGGGGTTGACTCCGGTGATCGAGTGAACCTAGGCTCACCGCTCACGATTTGGGTTGCCGGAAACAACCCTACGACAGCGGCTAAAGAACGCCCGAACAGACGGTTCAGATAATCTATGACAGAGCCCGAACGCGGACGGAAGCAAGAATACGTCGCAATCATCGACCAGGACAAGGTCACCGACGAAGTGCGCAACATCGCCGTCAAGTACGACCCACTGAACCGATCCGGACACGAGGGTTTCCACATCACTGAGAGCGGTGAGCTACACATCGACGACGCCAACGTGCTGGCCGAGCACAGGCTCATCGAAAAGAAGATTCCTAACGACGCGATTCAAATCGTCCCGCTTCCAGCGGAAACCGGGCAGCTCGTTCACCAGTATGGCGAGAACGGGTTCCGCTTGTACAATCTCCCGATCCCGGACGACGGTTCCGTTATCGGTCTCCTGGGCCGCAACGGCATCGGGAAGAGTACTGCGTTGGACATTCTGGCTGGCAACCAAGTGCCGAATTTTGGCGGCGCCGATGAAGAGTCAGACTGGGACCGGGCGATCAAGTCATTTCGAGGGACGACCCTGCAGACCCATCTCGAACGGCTCCGAGATGAGTCGGTCGTCACCGCATATAAGAACCAGCGAGTCGACTCCCTACATGAGACCGACGCGGAAACGGTACGCGAACTGCTCGCTATCTGTTCGGACGAACCAGACCGATTAGTCGATACACTTGATATCCGCTCGATTCTCGATCGGTCACTGTCTGATCTGTCCGGCGGTGAACGACAACGGGTTGCGGTCGGTGCGACCCTCTCGACGACGGCGGATCTCTACCTGTTCGACGAACCGTCCTCGTTTCTGGACATCAAACAACGGCTGTCAGTGGCACGGACGATCCGCAGTCACGTGCAAGAAGTCGACGCCGCCGCAGTCGTCGTCGAACACGACCTCGCGACGCTTGACCTCCTCTCTGACGCGATTCACGCACTGTACGGTGAGCCGGGTGGATTCGGTGTCGTCGCCCAGCGGTCGGCAGTCCGGACGGGCATCAACGAGTTCCTGAAGGGGAAACTATCGGAGGAAAACGTCCAGATTCGGCGCCATTCGATCGACTTCCCGTCAGCTGATTCTCGCGATAGTCGACACGGCGAACCGGCTCTCGTATATCCACAGCTTGAAAGATCGGTCGCGGACTTTTCGCTCGTCGTCGAACCAGGACGGATTCACGCCGGAGAATCTGTGGGTATCGTCGGAGAGAACGCGCTCGGCAAAACGACCTTCGTGAAAATGCTCGCCGGGAGTGTAACGCCCGATAGTGGGCGAGTGCCGGACGAGGTCGTCGTATCGTACAAACCCCAGTACATCACACCGGATGACGACGTTACAGTCCGTGAGCGCTTCGCATCGGTGACCGATATAAACGCCCAATCGTTCAAGACGCAAATCCAGAATCCGTTCGATCTCGAATCGTTGTACAACCGCTCACTCGACTCGCTTTCGGGCGGAGAATTACAGCGTACCGGGATCGCGCTCTGTCTCGCTCGTGACGCAGATCTCTATCTCTTGGACGAACCTTCGGCATTCCTCGATGTGGATCGTCGAGTGATACTCGCGGACCAAATTCACCAGTTCAGCAAACGAACGAACCGACCCGTCCTTGTCGTCGATCACGACCTCTTCGTCATCGATCGAGTCGCCGATCGGTTGATCGTCTTCGAGCGCGAGCCGAGTCAGAGTGGCTATGCGAATTCTCCGCAACCGATGCGGGATGGGATGAACGCGTTTCTATCCGCCCTCGGCATCACGTTTCGTCGGGACGAACGAACTGGTAGACCGCGAGTGAATAAACCAGGCAGTCAACTCGACCGGAAACAAAAGTCGAGCGGCGAATACTACTACCGAGGCTGATCATCCAATCGATCAGGAGTGGAAACGACACCCCGACAGAGAACCGTCAGAGCGTGATGCAAGTGGTGTCCTTCACATCGAAGTGAACGTAGGCTCGCGCACGGTCTGCCGATTCAGATTATGCTTCCTTCCCCGACCGCTCGGAAATGAACGGATGAACAGAGTCTAATCTCGGGAACGGTTGGGGATTCTTCTTCGTCCCAGATGCAGTCTTCAAGCGTGAATCGGACGAACTCGTGTCCTTGCCGTCGCCAAGGGCGCCCACATATGTCTTTCGTCCATCAACCACCATGAGCCGACAGGTCGATGTGTCCGTCCAGGCGCTAGTTCGAACGCCGTCACGCCGGGAATGGGATTCTAAATATACTCTTGAAAATAGCGACGCTGCAAGCTCGATTCTACGACTAGAGCGGTGGAATTCAATCAAAGTAAGCACCGCAAATCGCGCCGTACAGATGGATATAGCTACCGGCACAACAGTCCATCATCTAAAAATCCGGCTCGATGGTGAGCTCGCTTTCGCTCTGCATCGGTCAATCGGTACGCTGGTAACTCATCTGCGAGTGACCCCAATTGCCTTCGTCGTTCTTGATGGCGTTCGAGGAAGTCGGCTATATTTTCTGCTGCGAGTTCCTTGAGTTCACCGCTCAACAACGATCCATCACGATACTCCTGGGCGAGTCGTTCCAGCCGCTCGTCATCCGCTTCGAAGAAATACGAGAGAAACTGGAACGACGTGTCTTTCTCGGGATCTCCACCCTGTTCTCGATGTTCGTCGATGGTGGACTGCCCACCGGAATACGCGTAGGCCCGGATCTTCTCAAACACGGTCTCTCTGTCGTCGGAGAGAAGAATGCTGGGAGCGTCGTCTGAGGAGCTCATTTTGCCTGGCCCTGCGAGGCTCGGGAGGAATTTCGAGAGCAACGCGCTCGGTTTATCGACGTCATATCGCTGTTTATCTGCGATATCCCGACAGATGCGGATATGGGGGTCTTGATCGACTGCGATCGGAACGAGCGTCGGATGACGTCCCTCAACGAGTTGTGGCAAGAGGAGATGTGTCGCCTGCACCGCGGGATAGAATGACAGGCCGATGTTCGCAGGTTCTCCGTACGTCGCCTCGACAGTCGATTGGGTCACCGCCTTTGCGAATGCAGTTGCGAGGGGATACACCACGTCTCCATCCGCTGTATCCACGATGATACGCGTCCGATCTGGATCGAAGCCTATTGCGAGCAGTTCGAGTATGTTCTCACGAGTGTGTCGCCCGATTGCTTCGAGGGACATATCTTTGAGAAAGTATTTCTCGTCGTCGGATATTGGAATGTAGACGAGAGCGTTTGTCTGCTCTTGTAGGTGCTTGGCAAAGTAGAGCGGGACGACGTGACCGATATGCATCGGCCCGGAAGGGCCCCGACCCGTAACAATAGAATGAGGTTTCCCTGCGTTGACAGCGGAGAGGAACCGGTCTATGTCGCGTTCTGCGTAGAATACATTTCGATGAACTAGCGGATGAACTGGGTCGGGGAAGGCTGTGATCTGGTCGTCTGAGAGCTGGTCAGCCCCGAACTGTTCGAGGAGTTTCTCGTAGTCGATTTCTCCGTCGACGCTGTAGGGCGTGACGGTGAATTCGCTTTCTGGTGTCATTTGTGGGTGTGCGTTTGGAGGTCATGATGATGGCGATACAATCGAGAAAGCGAGTGAGCATCGTGGTTGGGCCAGTCGGGTGAGACCGGCTGACCGTAGACCGCGATACTGTCCACTTCCGGGCCCTAACTACTGCCAGCGCCGTTCGTCAGTTTCGAGGGAAGTGGACACTACGTATAGTAGTGGGTGCGGAATGAGTATATGTGTTACTGCTCCCCCCAACCCGTCGAATTTAATGTAACGGTGGATGGTTCCTCCAATTTCTGATAAACCCAAGACATCATCCGATTTTCGACATTCCGGGTTACGAAGCATATGATTGGTCTATGAGGCAGTTTCGTGTGCGCCTTCGGGGACAACTATTTCGGTGGTCTCCCCGTTACCGTCTCACATGGAACTCCGCTATCCTCCTGAGCGTATTTCAGTACTTTATCCACAAATATGAGCTCCAAACAAACACCCTCAGAGACAGAAGAGAAATCCGACACTGACTCTGCACCACAGCAGCAGCGTCTCGATAAGAAACATGAGCGAGCAAAAGAGCGGGAGGCACAAGCGGCCGCTGAATCACAGTCTCCCGCTGATGAGGAGACAACTCTCCTGAAAGTCTTCCGGTACGACCCTGAGGTCGAAGCCAAACAAGAACCCCGATTCGATGACTTCCACGTTCCCTACGAAAAGGGGATGACGGTCTTGGATGCACTCATCTACGCTCGTGACCACTTCGACTCTAGTCTCACGTTCCGTCACTCATGCCGAATGGCGGTGTGTGGAAGTGACGGATTGTTCATCAACGGGAGCCAACGACTTGGCTGTCAAACGCAAATCTCCGATCTCAACGAGCCAGTCCGTGTCGAGCCGCTCCCGCACGAACCAGTGATTAAGGACCTAGTGGTGGATATGGATCACTTCTTTGAACGGATGGAATCCGTTGAACCCTATTTCCAGCCCGACGAGCTGCCTGATGGAGAACTCGAAGAACAGCGCCAATCACCCGAGAACCGAGAGAAGATCAAGAAGGCCTCACGGTGTATTCAGTGTGGCTGTTGTACGTCGTCGTGTAATCCCTCACAGTTCGACGACGAGTACATCGGCCCTGCTGCAATCGTCAAGGGGTATCGGTTCTACATGGACGAACGCGAAGGGGAAGATGCGAAGGAACATCGGTTGGAGCTACTCGATAAAGAACACGGGGTCTGGCAGTGCCATACGCAATTTTCGTGTACAACCGTCTGTCCAAAGGATATCCCAATCACAGAGGAGATCCAAGAGATGAAGCGTGAATCCGTCAAACAGAACCTGAAATTCTGGTGATCGAGGACATTGGGTAACGGGGATATTACACAGCGTATTGGTCAAATATTCCACTCACGTCACCTGAAACCGCAGTCAACAACAAACTATGGAATCAATTGTTCCCCCTCCTCGTCGTAGATAGTGATTGCGTCTACCGGGCAGACACGAGCGGCCATTTTCGCATCAAACTCCTCTGCCTCGGGAACGTCACGTCTGTAGTGATCGGTCTCGAACTCGTTGCCTTCAACGAGCGTTGCTTTCCCCGCATCTCGATCCTCGACAAACTTCTCCCACTCGTGGACGCAGTTGAATATTCCTGTGCAGGTGGCGCGGTCGAATTCGACGTACATTGTGTGAATATCGGTCTGTGGTGGTTTGAATCGTCGGTTCAAGCATTTGGTCTGTCTGATCAGGGGGATACCAACGGTGATCTTCTTGGTAGTTACTCCCGGAACGTCGTAATAGCTTGCTCTCAGACCCCATAGTACTGAATGTGGCCCTGATGGAACCCTATGAGTTCGACATACTCGTTACTGGAACAACCGTTACGTAGGTTTGCACAATGATCAATCGGAATCCTCTCTCAAGTGTGGTCACTATCTATTAGAGGGATTGAGCGGTTCTGAATCTAAAACCTGGAAATTGCCCTGCGCTTTTTAAGTCTCCCTCGAATATAGTAGATTGATAGAATACCACATACATGACAGACAAACAGCCAGAGATAGCGGTCACGTTCAATCCACAGGAATGGGTCGATGGACCGTACCATCTAGATGATGGGGCAGATAAACAACTGAATCCTGCCGAAAACCGAGACCCGGTGACGTTCGTAGTGCCGTGGGAGGACGGGACCGACAAGGAGGGAAGCGTTTTTCCTGACGAGTCGTATGAAGCAAATCAGCTGCGGTCTCATCCTGCAGCTCCTGACTGGGTCCAAGACTGGGAAGGACCGTACTATGTCCGGACAAAACTGGTTGACGACGAGTAACTGGTCCCAGACAGAACAGGCAAAGTTGCTAAAGGTTCGTTGGCAAAGACCAAATAATATTTCCCCATTCCCGAACTGTGTGGGTTCCGGACTGATTTCTAAATTGGCATCCTGAGATAATCATCTCCGCGGCGTGTACACGCTCAATCCTCGATTAGACACACTTGACGCCCTTTGAAAACTGAATATCAGTCGATAGACGGACACTCCCACATGAGTCGTGTGTGGATGAGGCCCCTCTGTTCACGTTTGCTGAAGTCGGTGTTCGCGTTCGATGTCCCGCAATTGGGGGATCAATTCGGAATCTTCCGTTACGTGGATGATATAGCGGGGGACGTCCCTCGTTGTTCTCGCCATGAACGGTTCGCCCCAGAAACTCAAGAGCGCGTCCGTTTGCTCGTTTTCCGTCCCGCGAAGAATGAACGAGACGTTATCATCGAGGTCGCGCCAGATGGGTTCCTGTACCGTCTCGACACCCCTACAATCCTGTACTTTCGGTTTGACCTGGGTATTCCAGCGCTCCTGCTCACTCTCGTCGAGGACGAACTGGATTGAGGACACATTCGGATTCTCGATTGGTGGCCGAAGCAACGCATCGAAGAGATCCTGAGGGACGAACATGAGCAGACAGACGTTGAACCAGATCATTTCTCCACGGGCTCCCTGACCGAACTGCGTACTCCGCGATCTAAGCTCTCCTGGGCCGACGAGTTCGAGGTCGGAGGCATCCATCCCGGCGCGGATATCTTCGACAGTACGTTCGGTGTGAGCGAGAGACTCAGAGAGATTCTCCGTTTCCGATTCACGCCTGAGATGACTGATAAACAAGAAGGCCATGAGAACAAGCGTAATCTGAAGAAGCACGGCTTCGTCCACGATGTGCAAGAAATGGAGGACGAGTGCGAGAACCGCCGCTAGGATACCCGCGACCGCTTCCCATTCGATTTCCTTGATTTCCCATCTCATAACGACAGTATCTCTGAAACAGGTTTCTGGCTATAGCCATATTACTCTGTTCAGTCGAGTGACAAAGTCTACAGGTGTCCTCAAATGTTCAAACGAGACGCTCTAATCCCTTAGAAATTAGTTTCAGTACCTCACAAAGCATCCTCAGCTAGCTGTTTCTGAAGCCTGAGTGCTGTGGCGGAGCGGTTGCACTGGCAGTCTCGACGAGAGAATCTCAACGAATCGGCGGAGAGCTGTCGCTGTCGGCGGCGACTGCCGCCGACGCGACAGCGTCGCCACTCCCGCTGGAGGCTGTCTAGGTGGTGATTACCGGCTAAACCGGTCGTCTGGTGGTCGGTTTGCGGGGACGGCCCGACGCGTCGCGAGGGCCGTCCACGCTGCCCGTCGAATCATGTTGATGAACTCCTTGAACGACCACTGCCAGAGGCGACGCCCCCCACGGCGGGGCGTCGCCACGTATTCCCAGTGCAAATACCGCCAGACGTTCTGTAACAGCAAACTCACCACGACGTACAGCAGTCGTACGACCGGATTTTGTGTCGAGGTCGTCGCAATACCATTCGTCTTTAGTTAAGAGCAAAACCGCTACACTGCGGCGGGATTAGATGGCATATCTATACTTTCTATTCATTGGGTTCATTGAAGATAGAAAAATCGTCGGTTCGGAATTTCTAATAACGCTCT